>Ga0265323_10000076_pt1 | contig 55887 bp, 43 predicted proteins | sample 41225metaG_FD_193580 | JGI IMG/M metagenome (GOLD analysis project Ga0265323, IMG submission 193580) | Rhizosphere microbial communities from Carex aquatilis grown in University of Washington, Seatle, WA, United States - 4-12-25 metaG | ecosystem: Host-associated > Plants > Roots > Rhizosphere...
CAGCGGGGAAGAAAAACCACGCACGGGAAGAAGATCTTTTTCTTGGGAATCCAGGAAGAAAATCCACCGAAGAAGAGGTGACTTCCTGTCCGCCAGAAACCGACGACTTCCTACTCGCCGGTTAGAGGATATAGCCTGTCCCCTTCAATAGCTTTCCCCTGTTTTGTTTTTCACACCTACATTCAGGGAAATTGAGCTCCTGCGGGGCAACCCTTCGCAGGGGTTTCAACTTTCCAGGCACCCCTCCGGGCCGGATCGCCCGTTCTCCTCCACGCCGATCACACACCGCCGGCCTGATCACGATAATTGATGGCCCGCCGACTCATTCTTTCATTTATCCTGATCAAATCAGACCATCTTCCCATCAATCACCGAGATCAGACTCAATACGGTGCACCCAATTCTTCGCTGCTTGTCTCCCACGTCCTCGTGCCCCAAAGCCAGAATTTGATGTGCAAGATACGGTGCATCTGGTGCCTTCTTGCCTCAGAGGCGTTAGGTGCCAAGGGGAAGCGAGCCCGTTGCGTCTGCTGCAGCCGGAGTGCCGCTGGGCGGATTCGGCAGCATAGTCAGGTTCGCCTGTTTTAGATCCCGTAACTGCTGTCTCTGCGCCCTCCTGTAAAAACAGGTTCTGGGTCCTGCGATCCGCTTTGGATCAATGATCCCAGGGCAGATGAACCTCGATGCGCGCGTGCCGCCAGATTTGAAACACCTCGAACATCTTGCCGGGATTGAGAATGCCCTTCGGATCGAGCGCATGCTTCACCGCCAGCATCGCCTTCACCTGCGCCGGACTGTGCTGGAGCCGGAAGAAGGGCGTCTTGGCGAGCCCGATGCCATGTTCGCCGGAGATCGTCCCACCATAGGAAACCACCGTTTCCATCAGGCGTTGGACGGCAGCCTCCGCAGCGCGACATTCGGCCGGCTTCTCCCGGTGATACATGATGTTGACGTGGAGATTGCCGTCGGCGAGATGCCCGAAGGTCGGTATGGGCAGACCCGACTCGCGCCGCAGCCGGTCGAGAAAACGGGCGAACCGCTCGTACTGCCGCATCGGGATCGCGATGTCCTCGTTGAGCTTGGCGTCCCCAAGTTCGAACATCGCCCCGGAGCATTTGCGGCGCACCGCCCACAACCGCTCCGCCGCGTCCCGGTCCCGCGCCTCGCGGAACGCAGTCGCCGTGCGCCGCGCCCAGGCAAGAAGTTCGCGCTTCTGTCCGGCGACCTCGCTCGATGATCCGGCCAGCTCGAGCAGGATGACCGGCCGGCCCGCCTGGCCCGCAAAAACACTCTGGCCGGTGGCGCTCTCCGCACACTGAACGCTGTAGCGGTCGAGAAACTCGCAGATGGCCGGCTGCACCCGTCGGGCGAACAGTTCGCGGGCCGCGCGCAACGCGGTGACTTCATCGGTGAACGAGGTCAACAGGGTCCATCGCGTCGACGGAAGCGGAATCAGCTTGAGCACCGCGTCGGTCACGATGCCGAGCAGCCCCTCGCTCCCGATCCAGAGATCGCGCAGGTTGAATCCGGCGGAAAACTTCTTCGTCGCCGTCCCCCACTCCACCCATTCGCCCGTGGGCAGGAATCCCTTGAGCGCGAGGACGTAGTCGCGGGTGACGCCGTACTTGCCTCCGTGCATGCCGCCGGCGTTGCAGGCGATGTTGCCGCCGATCGTGCAATATTTGTCCGACGACGGATCGGGCGGATAGAACCAGCCCTCGGCCTCCGCGGCGGCCCGGACGGCCGCATTGGTCGCGCCCGCCTGGACGTGCGCCATGCCGGTCTCCGCATCGATGCGCACGCGGTGCATACCGGTGAGATCGACGACCCAGCCTCCGTGCAACGGCACGGCCGCCCCGGTCAGGGTCGTGCCGCGCCCGCGCACCGTCACGGGCACGCGATGCCGGTTGGCCAGCACCAGGGCGACGCCGATATCCGCCGCGTTGCGCGGCTTGATCACCGCATCCGGAAGATACGACAGCTTGCTGCTGTCAAACGACGCCTCCCAGCGCGCATTGCGGTCGGTGTGGACGACAGAGCCGAGTTTGCGTCGGAGTTGGGCGGTCGCGATTGAATTCGAAGCCATGGGACAAGGAAACGTGACTGACAACCGGCACGGCGCGGCGCAACCGGAGTTGAGCCTCCGGCGCCGTCCAGGCCAGGGAGCCGGATATTGGCGGTGACGGCGCACCGCCCTCCAGCAAAATCGTCACGCGCGCCGCAACGGGGCGCCTCTGCCGAATGACGGCGAATTGCAGCGGCACGGTCCGCCTTCGCGCAAGGCAACCGCGTGGCAGGCGTTCCGAGCCGTCGGTGCCGGACGCGGCGGGCACAGCGGTCCCGCCCTACCTGAAACCTCGAACCGTTCGTTCAGCAGACCGGGGTCAACGCCCCGGCTACAGAAGGTCGGTCTTCGGCAACGAACCCAGCGGTCTCGCGCAACCGTGCCCGGAATCGCCTTCCCAGCGGGCGGCGATTCTTCCACTGTGTCGCCATGGAGCCGGCAAACTCGATCTACGCCGAGATTCTGCGCCACCTGCTGACGGTCGCAGGCTTCCTCCTCGCCATCTTCCTGATCGCGCGCATGCTGAGCGAGAAGCGGCAGCCGGGAAACACCCTCGCCTGGCTCCTTGGCATCGCCCTGGTTCCCTACGTCGGCGTGCCGCTCTACCTGCTTTTCGGCGGCCGCAAGCTGAGGCAGATGGTCGCCCGAAAATCTCCGCTGGCGCCCGTGCCCTCGCGGGAGACCGCGGTGGCCTCCACCGCCGCAAACGGAGCCATCGCCCGGGCCCTGACGCTCAGCGGAGCCTGCCTTCCGGTCGGCGGCAACTCCGTGCGTTTTCTGACCGGCGGCGAAGAGGCCTTTGATGAAGTTGAGCGGCGGATACGCGAGGCGAAACACACGATCCACATCATGACCTTCATCCTCGGCCGCGACGACACGGGGCGCCGGATCGTGGAGCGGCTGGCGCAACGCGCCCGCGAAGGCGTCACGGTGCGCCTGCTGCTTGACTCCGTGGGCTGCCTCTTCAGCAGCCGCGGCTTCGCCGATCCGATCCGACGGGCCGGCGGGGAAGTGCGGCGGTTCATGCCGGTGCTGCCGCTGCTCCAGTGGCGCGGTTCGGCAAATCTCCGCAATCATCGCAAGATCGCGGTGTTCGACCACCGGAGCGCGATCATGGGCGGCCACAACCTCGCGCACGAATACATGGGTCCGGTGCCTTCAAAGGACCGCTGGCGCGATTTCGGCATGGTGATCGAAGGTCCGGCGGTTGAGCTGCTCAACGAGGTTTTTCTCGCCGACTGGTGCTACGCGAGCGGCCAGTCGAGCGATGCACTCCACCGCTCCGGCGGCGCGCCGGAGCTCGACGCGCGCGGCACCGGTGAACTGCAGATGGTGGCCAGCGGCCCGGACGTCGCGGGCGATCCCCTCTACGAGGGCATCATTTCGTTCATCCAGGAGGCCAAGCGACGCATCTGGATCATCACACCCTACTTCATTCCCGATGAGGTGATCTTCCGATCGCTGCTGGTGAAGGCGCGTACCGGCCACGAGATCAAGATCGTCGTGCCGGCGCGGTCCAACCACCCGATGACCGACCACGCACGGCGATATTACCTGGCAGAGCTCCAGAAGGCCGGGGCGGACGTGCTCCTGTACCAGCCGGGGATGATGCACAGCAAGGGCATGATCGTCGATGATCGCGTCGGTCTGCTCGGCTCCGCCAATTTCGACATGCGTTCGCTCTTCGTGAACTTCGAGATCGGCGTGTTCGTCTATTCCGAGCCCGAGATCCGGGCCATGCGCGCCTGGGCCGAGGAATTGATCTCGCACAGCCTGCCGATGCCCGGGGAGAAGCCGCGCCGGCGCGGGCTCGGAAATGTCGCCGACGATCTCAGCCGGCTGTTTGCACCGATGCTGTAGGAATCTGCGGCTCGAACCCGCAGATTCCTGATGATTGGCTTCCGCCATTCGGTTAACGAGCGCGAGGACGAAGTCCGACGCACCTACGCCAGGACGGATTCATTCTCGGCTGCGATGATCGGGTATCACCCGAAGCGCGGCTTGCTGCGCCCTTTCCCGAGGGCGCGACAAGATCGCGCCCCTGCGACGAAGGAATACGCATTGAAGCAGCCGAGAATGAATCAGCCCAGGCTCCTACGCGCCCGCCGGCTTCCCCTTGCCGGCCTTCTTCTTTTCCTCTTCGCGCAGAAGCTTGTATTCGACGGCGTCGCACAGGGCCTCCCAGCTTGCCTCGATGATGTTGTCGCTCACGCCGACCGTGCCCCACATCTCCTCGCCGTCGCTGGTTTCGATCAGGACGCGCGTGCGCGAGTTGGCGCCCCGATGGCTGTCGAGAATCCGCACCTTGAAATCGCTCAACGTCGTATCCTTGATCGAAGGATGCGCGCGCTCCAGCGCCAGCCGCAACGCCTTGTCGAGCGCGCTGACAGGGCCGACACATTCGGCCACGGTGTGCATCGACTTGCCGTTCACCTTCACCTTGACGGTCGCCTCCGCGACCAGCGACGCCTCCGGGCTGCGGCGCTCGATGATCACGCGGAAGCCCTCGAACTCGAACGATGGGGCGTGCAACTTCAGCCAGCGGGCCAGCAGGAGCTTGAGCGAAGCATCCGCCGCCTCGAATTCGTACCCCTCGAACTCCAGGCGCTTCAATTCCTCGAGCACGTCCTTCACCGCCGGAGTCTGTTCATTCACGTCAAAACCCAGCTCCCGGGCCTTCATCACAATGCTGCTTCGGCCCGCCATGTCGGACACCAGTACGCGCGTGCGATTGCCGACGGCGGCGGGATCGATGTGCTCGTAGCTGCGAGCCACCTTCTGGGCGGCATTTGCATGGAGTCCGCCCTTGTGGGCAAACGCCGACGAGCCGACAAACGGCGCCTTGGGGTCGGGCCGCTGGTTCGCCAGTTCGTCGAGATAGTGTGAGAGCTCACGGAGCTGCCCCAGGTTGGCGCGACAGAACGCCGTGCGCCCCATCTTGAGGAAGAGATTGGGAATGATTGACGTCAGGCTGGCATTGCCCGTGCGCTCGCCAAAACCGTTGATCGTGCCTTGGACCAGCGTGGCGCCCGCCGCGATTCCGGCGAGGGACACGGCGACGCCGAGCCCGGAATCGTTGTGGCAGTGCACGCCAACGCTCTCGCCGCCGAACTCGCCCACGACGCGGGCCACCGTCTCGCGGAAATCGTCCACCAGCGTGCCGCCGTTGGTGTCGCAGAGCGAGAGATTGGCCGCTCCCCCGCGCTTCGCCGCCGCCAGCGTGCGGAGCGCGTAGTCCGGGTTGTCCTTGAAGCCGTCGAAGAAATGCTCGGCATCGTAGACAACCTCGCGGCCGTTTGCCGCCAGGTGCCGCACGGACTCCTCGATCATCGCCAGGTTCTCCTCGGCGGTTGTGCGCAGGATTTCCTGCACGTGCAACAGCCACGTCTTGCCGACAATGGTCACGACCGGCGTTCCCGCGTCGAGCAGCACCTTGAGCTGTGCGTCGCGATCGGCGGCCACCCCGGCGCGCCGCGTGGATCCGAAGGCGGCAATCCTGGCGTGGCGCAGCTTCAGTTTCGCGACCTCGGCGAAAAACGTGATGTCACGGGGATTGGATCCCGGAAACCCACCCTCGATGTAGTCGACGCCAAATTGGTCCAGCCGCTCGGTGATCAGCAGCTTGTCCTTCACGGAGAACGCGATGCCCTCCCCCTGGGTGCCGTCGCGGAGGGTTGTGTCATAGATCTTGAGCGGGGACGTATTCATAAAAAAACCCCGGGGGTTCCGACCCGGGGCGATACAAGTGACGTGGAGTTGCTCTGGTGCCTACGCCATGTCGCCATGCCCGGGCTGGCGGCTGGTAATCATCATCCAGCCGGCAATTGGGAGGGAAATGGCTGCGCGGGACATCATGTGAAAGGTGCAGAAATAGCGAATCCCGCCCGGCTGTCCATGCTGTTTTTACTGCTCCTTCTTCGGAGGCGCATCAGTGATCATGACGACGTCCCTCGGGTTCATGACGTAGGTGAGCCCGCGCTCATCCTGGACGACGAGAACGCCGCCGACCGCCTTGACGGACTTGATCCCGACCAGGACGGTCGACGTGTCGTCACGCGAATGGATCAGGTAGACCGGTGTCCGGGTGATGCTGGAAAACGCCGCAGCATAGCCCCGCGCCAATTCCTCGACCTCCGTCCGAATCTCGACGTTTGCGGGGCGCGGCGGGACAAGATCGGCCGATTGTCCAAAGCCGGCGGTGACCACGGTCAGAAAGAACAGGGCAATGATCGTTTTCATATGCTATGGATTCCCGGCTGATGCCCGTACAGCGAAGCGCAAGGCCGTGCGGGCGTCAATGGGGCTCATTCACTTACCGCTTCTCCCCGGACGGCAAATCGTGTTCATTCGTGGGTTCACCGATGAAACTTCTGGTCACCAACGACGACGGCATCGATTGCATCTTCCTGCATGAATTGATCTTCGGCCTGCGCGCCGCAGGACACGAACTCGCCGTCGTCGCGCCGAAGACCGAGCAAAGCTGGATTGGCGCCGCAAAGTCGCGCATGCGTCCGGTGCGGTCGGAAGCAGCCGACCGCGGTTTTGGATGTCCGACGTGGGTTGTCGACGGCACACCCTCGGACTGCGTCAACATTGCGCTGGCTCATCTGCTTGAAGTGCGCCCCGACGCCGTCATCAGCGGGATAAACGTGGGCCTGAACGCATCGCTGGGTTTCATTTTCGCGAGCGGCACGGTTGCCGGCGCGTTCGAGGGGGTGCTGCACGGCCTTCCCGGCCTGGCATTCTCGCAGGATCTCACTTTTGAGATTTACGATCACCTGAAGGACCGGGGCGGCCAGCCGGACGACGAACTCCGCGCGACGCTGAAAATCTCCGCAGTCCACGCGGCGAACATTGTCACCGATCTTGTCGCCGCGACACCGCCCGGACAGTTCATCGTCCACAACATCAACTTTCCGTATCCCTGCCGCCTGGACACGGCGCGGCGCCGCACCGTTCCCGCGCGCATGATCGTCCCCGGACTGTTCAGCCCGGCGCAGGACGACGGCACGCACCGATTCGTCTTCAACCTCGGGCTGGATCGCTCCCCACCAGAACCGCTCACGGACCGCGCCGCCCTCGCCCAGGGCTTCATCAGCCATTCGGTGCTGGATTACACTCGGCTGGGGCTGGAGCCCTGATTCGGCCGGCGCAATTGCAACTCCGCAGCGGAGCCGCGTCACTCCCTGCGGCTGAATCTTCTGGCCCCTGGCTCGCGAATCCTGGATTCTGTTGCCGATGATCGAAGTGGAGAACCTCACGCGCGTCTTTCGCACCTACAAGAAGCAACCCGGCTTCTGGGGCGGCGTGAAGGGTCTGTTTCGGCGCGAATTCGAGGAGATCCGCGCGGCCGACAACATCAGTTTTTCCATCGCCGAAGGCGAGTTCGTCGGTTTTCTCGGACCGAACGGCGCGGGGAAAACCACCACGCTGAAGATGCTCTCCGGCCTGATCTACCCCACGTCCGGCCGGGCGCGCGTCGCCGGTTTCGATCCGACAAAACGGGAAAACGCCTACCGCCGCATCTTCGCGCTCGTGCTCGGCCAGAAGAACCAGCTTTGGTGGGATCTGCCCGCAATCGAGTCCTTCCTGCTCCTCCGGCACATCTACGGCCTCGATGCAACCCAGTACAAACAGACCCTCGACGAGCTCGTGACGCTGCTCGATGTGGGGCACAAATTGAACGTGATGGTCCGCGAGCTCTCGCTCGGCGAGCGGATGAAGATGGAGCTCATTGCCGCGCTGCTGCACCGCCCTCGCGTCCTGTTCCTCGATGAACCCACGATCGGCCTCGATGTGGTCTCCCAGAAGGCAGTCCGCCTGTTTCTGCGCGACTACAACCGCCGCTACCACACGACGATTCTGCTCACGAGCCACTACATGGCTGACATCAAGGCGCTGTGCGAGCGCGTCATCGTCATCCACAAGGGGCGGAAGATCCACGACGGCGACATCGACCAGCTCGACGCCACGGGAAGCCGCCGGAAGATCATCAAGTTTCGCCCCGTCGACGGTGTGCTCCTGCCAGGCGCGCTACAGCCGCAATTCGGCCAGGCCAAGCCGGCCGAGAACGGCGAGTACATCCTGCACGTGCCGGGCGATCAGGCCGTCGCCGTCTCGCAGCAGATCCTCGCGGCCGGCCCCGTGGCGGATATCACGATCGAAGACGTGCCGCTTGAAGACATCATCGCCGAGCTGTTCGGCCGCCAGACGTGACGGATTCTCGCGCCGATTTCATTGGAATGGGGAGTCCGAGAAAGTCCCACGACTCCTGTCGGGGCTCCCCCCGGACCGCAGTTCCCTCTGGATCCAGCTCGCCCGGATGCTCGCTCCCCACAGCAGGTTCTGCTCGCAACGCCCCCAGAGAGCCCTAGCCTGACTTTTCGCCGTGCCTCCCACACTGCTCTCCGTCATCGTCACGGCGGTCGCCGCCGGTCTGCTCGTCTGGCTGTGGATGCTCCCTCGCTCCGCCGCGCTCAGCGAGCGTCTCCAGCTGTTGAATGAGCAGCTGGCAAAGGCCCAGGCCGAATTGAACGCGCTTCGCGTTCGAAACAGTGAGCTCGATGTCGAGAAGTCCCGCCTCACCACACTCCTGTCCGCCGAGCGGGATGCCCTGCAGCAGGCGCAAACCCGGCTTTCGGAGACATTCAAGGCGCTCGCCAGCGATGCGCTGAGCGCGAGCAACACGCGCTTTCTCGAACTCGCGAGGGAGACCTTCGGCAGGCTCCACCAGCAGTCCGCCGACGAACTCGGCAAACGCCAGCAGGCCATCGATTCCCTGGTCAAGCCGCTCAGGGAATCGCTGGAGAAGGTGGACGCCAAGGTGGCTGAGATTGAAAAGACCCGCGCCGGCGCCTACAGCCAGCTCTCCGAGCAGCTCAAGAATCTGGGCACGGCGCAGACGCAGCTGCAGGCCGAGGCAGCCCGGCTCTCAACGGCACTCAGCGCCACGCGCACTGCCGGCACCTGGGGCGAACTCCAGCTCCGGCGCGTCGTCGAGCTCGCGGGCATGACCGCCTATTGCGATTTCGCCGAACAGGTCACGCCCGATGCCGGCGGGCGCGACCGCGCCGACATGGTCGTGCGGCTGCCGGGCGGGCAGCAAATCGTCGTGGATGCCAAGGCGCCCAACGACGCCTACCGCGAGGCCGCCGCCGCAACCGACGAGGCAACGCGGGCGCTGAAGCTCGCCGAGCACGCCGCAAAGGTGCGCGGTCACATCGACGCGCTCGGCTCGAAGGGTTATTGGGAACAGTATCAGCCTTCGCCCGAGTTCGTCGTGTTGTTCCTCCCGGGCGATCAGTTTCTCGCCGGCGCATTGCAGTCCGACCCGACGCTGATCGAGCGCGCCATCGGAAAGCGGATCCTGCTCACGACGCCGGCCTCCCTCATCGCGTTGCTCAAGGCCGCCGCGTACGGATGGCGCCAGGAATCCGTGTCGAAGAACGCGGAGGCGATCGCCGAGCTCGGGCGTCAGCTTCACGACCGCATCGCCACCTACCTCGAACATTTCGAGAGGATCGGGCATGCGCTCGAAGCCGCCAACAAGTCGTACAATTCGGCTGTCGGCTCGCTGGAAGGCGCCCTGATTCCGGGGGCGCGCAAGCTGGCAGAACTCGGCGCCAAGGGAGCAAAAAACCTCCCCGATGTCGGGCCGGTCGAGATCGCCCCGCGCGACCTCGCCAAACGCGCCCCGTGAGACCCGTCTCGCGTCCGGCCGGCAGCTACGCGGGAAAATACTGACCCACAACCCCACGCACCCGGGCCAGCCATTCCTCCCGCTGTTCTTTCGTGCTGGTTATCACCATGCTGAACATCTCCCGGTGAACCGTCTTCACACCGCATAGGTTGAAAATGCACTTCTTCCAGAGATCATCCAGCGGATCTCCAAACACCGCCTCCTCCCGTTCCCGCGGGGTGTTCGAAGTGTTGAAGACAATCGCAGCCCTGGCTTTCAGCAATCCAACAGGGACTCCCTCGCCCTTGTCGCCTTCGAGGAATCTGTATGCCACACCGGGCCGGAGAACGCGGTCCACCCACCCCTTCAGGATCGCCGGCGGTTGTCCCCACCAGTTGGGATGCACGATCACAATTCCGCCGGCAGCCGCAATTTCGCTGCAGTGCGTTGCCACGACCGGCGGGAGGATTGTCTGCGAAGCAAGCTCGATGGCAGGCAGCAGAGGATCGAATCCTTCATGGCAGAGGTCATGGAACGACACGGCGTGGCCGCAACGGCGCAACTCCGCGACTGCTGCCTCTGTGATCGCGTGATTGAAACTGCGGGGATCAGGATGGGCCAGGACGACGGAGATGTTCATCAGGTGCTTTCTCGAATTTGCAGGCAAAAGCCTCGCGTTGGCCAGCGATGCGGAGCCTTGAGAGCAGCTCCCTCGCCCCGTCAGCGCCGGCCGGTTTTCGGATCCGCCTCGCGCAGCGCAATCCGTTCCGCTCCGTGCGGGGAGGCAGCGGCCTCCGACGACGCCCGCTTGTGCTGCCGGTGGTCCGAATCGCTGTAATAGGCGTAGTTCTTCGTGTAATACGAATAGTCGTCGCCCGCAGTCCGCGGAACCTGGCTGAGAACGACACCGAGAATCGGGGTCTTCAGGCCGTCGATGATCTGGCGCGCACGCACGACCATGCTCTGCGGATTGCGCCGGTGTTGGATGACCAATACAACCCCGTCCGCCACGCTGGTCAGAACCGAGGCATCGCTCACGCCGATGATCGGCGGCGAATCCAGCACAATCCGGTCGTAGCGGGTCTTCCACTGGGCGAGAACCTCGCGGAGCCGGTTGACGTAGAGCAGGCTGAGCGAGAAATTCGCGCCGTCGCCGCTCGCGAGAAAGTCGAGCCCCGGACTGACGCCGTGGCGGATGACGTCCTCCGCCTTGGCGCGGTTGAGCAGCACGTCGACAAAACCCGGCTCGCGCGCCTGGCCAAAAAGACGGTGTTGCGTCGGCCGCCGCACATCGGAATCAACCAGCAGCACGCGCTCTCCGGCGGCCGCCATGCAACACACCAACTGGTGCGCCACCGTCGACTTGCCCTCGCCCGGACCCGCGGACAGCAGCACCAGGCTGCTGGATTTCCCCGTGCCGAGCGCCAGATTGATGTTGGTCTGAAGGACCCGGAACGGCTCGGCTTCCGACGGGTCGTCCGGATCAAGCCGCGCCGGATGGTGGCTGACCGGGATGACGCTCATGACGGGGAGCTGCAGGCGGCCCTCCACGTCGGCGACGTTGCGAAAGCTCGTATCGAAATATTCCAGCGAGATCGCAACGCCCACTCCAAGCAGTCCGCCGAACACCGCGGCAAGCAGCAGGTTCAGGGCGAGGATCGGCTTGCTCGGCCGGAGGGCGGGCTCGGCGGTGTTGAGAATCTCAATTGTGCGCTTGGGCACCTGGAAATCGATTTCCCGCTGGCGGAGCGTCAGCTTGAGCGTGGTGAACATGCGCGACTCGTCATCGAGTTTCTGCGCCGCCTCCTCGAATGGGCGCATCCGCTCCCGCGCGGACAGGATCTGGTCCACCTTGGCCTTCGCCAGCTGGTCCTCCATCTCGGACACCCGCGCCCCCGCCTCCTTGTAGGAAATCTCGAGCGCCTGTTCATAGCCCTTCAGCAATCCATCGAGCTGCTCCCGGATCTTGGCCCGGTTCTCAACCGCTCCGACCAGATCGGGATGGGCCGCCCCGAGCCGGGCCCGGAGGCTGGTCACCCTCTGGTCCGCCACAAGATACGCCTGCAACAGATTCTGGATATTGGAATCCTGTATCAGTTCGGAATTGACCAGCGTGAGCCGCTCGTCGATCGGAATGCTCTTGAATCGTTCCCACCGGGTCTTGCGCCCGATCGTGTCAACACGCAGCGCGATCAGCGAATTCTGCATCTGACGCAGCCGGTCGATCTCCATGTCGGAATACCGGGCGTTCAAGTCGACGCCGGAGATGTTCAGGTCCTTGCGCAGCTTCTCGACCAGATCCCGCTGTGCCGACACTGCGGCCTCCTGCGCCGCCAGCTGCCGTTTGAGCTCCTCCATGCCCTCCCGCTGCCCGGAGGTCGCGAAGGCGATGCGGTTCTCGGAATAGACCCGCGCAATCTCGTTTGCGATGCGGGCGGCCAGCGCCGATTCCCGTGCGTAGACCCCGATCTCGATGATCGATGATCCGCGCCGCGATTCGACGCGCAGCATCTTGTCCAGCATGAATCGCTGCGACAGGCTTGTCGAAAGCGGATCTCCGTTGTTGAACTGGCGGCCGAACACCTCGTTGAGGCTGAGGTGATCGATGACCGGCTTCAAAACGACGTCCGACTGGATCGTATTGAGCTGATCCTGGATGAAATACGGATCGTAGTAGGCGGTGCTCTGGGCCTGGAAGAGCTTCACCTCTCCTTCCGCCTTTTCCACCCGGATCTCAGCGGTCGACAGGTACCAGCGCGGCAGCATGAGCGTGACGGCCAGCGTCGTCAGCACCGCCAGTCCGGCGATCAAAAGCACCAACGCCTTCCGAGCCCACAGGATGTTCAGAAAGTCGGCAAACGGTGCACTGTCCTTTGTAGCAAGCAATGAGGGCATGCGGAGCATCCAGTGGAAAATGGGCGAAGCCGGCCAGCAAGCCAATTCACCGCGCAGTCCGTTTCCGCCGGGAGGCAAATCCGGCCGCGATCTCCCGCAAACCCACTAGCGCGGATGTTTCGCACTCTACTCCACAGCCTGCATGCAGACTGTTGACTACCCTCGGGCCGAATCTGCAGGCCGACACATCCGGGCTAGAAGTACAGCCGGCCGCCCACGCCAACGCGGGTACGCAACTGATTGCGGCTCGCCGAATCCGATGAGACGTCGTCGTAATCGTACGTTGCGCTCAGCGTGAAGTTCTTTCTGGCCACGTAGGTCAGCGCAAAGCCCAGCCGGGTCGTTGTCTCATGGATGTCAGCCACGCCACTCCGCCCCTGCAGTGCGGACGGCGCCACCGTCAGGGATGCCGACGTGATGATTGCGGGGCTCAGGGCATGCTGCACGTTGACGAAGAACTGATTCATCTTCGTGTCCGTGTAATGCTCCGGGTCGTCGGTCTCCGTGAGCGAATAGGTGTATCCGCCGGAAACGAACGATTGATCGGAATAGTCGTAACGGCACGTCGCCTCGGCATACGGCGACGTCGTGCTGCCCTCGCCGCTCCGCTGGCGATCCTCCGCGCCGACCCGGCCGGAAAGCATCACCTGTTTGCCCAGCGAATAATCAAGGCCCGTCAGCAGAAAGTTCGACGTCTTGTCCTTCAAGCCCCCCGAATGCCGGTAATTGATCACCTGGTAGCGGTACTCGCCAACCACGGCCGTTTCGGGAACCAGCTTGTAGCTCACCTCAGCCCCGGCCAGGTGCTCCATGCGGTCGAGACTCTGGCCGAGCCCTGCGTCCTGGTAATCGTAGTAGATGTTGCGATACTTGAACGTCGCGCCGAGTTTCGGGTTCAGCGCCGTTGCGAGGCGTCCGTCAAATTCGTTCAGCGTGAACGACTGGTTCGTGTTTAGCGGGATTCCGGCAAGCAGCGACTGCGGGTTCTTTTGTATCTGAAACGCGTCCGTCAGATCGATGTTGGTGACGTCGGTAAACCCATGCGCCAGCCTCAAGTCAACCTCGTGACTGACGAGAAGCTTGGTCGTCGGTCTTTGATCAAAATAGTCAAACGCCGGGCGGTAGGAGGCGGAAACAAACGTCTGCTTGTCCGCAGATTCGTTAAATGCGAACTTCGGCGCGAACGAGTAGACCATGCTGTCGATGGCCCCATTCGCGGCCCCAAAAATGTTGCTGTCGTAATAGGCACTGGCCTCAATGGTCACGACAAACGCCTGACCCTGTTCCTGCTCAGGAATCGGCGCATACACCGCGCGGGAGATCGCGGGAAGGGATAGAACACCGACCATCAATAGGTGCTTTGAATTCATAGATCCTTAAGTATGCAGTAAGGCAAGGAAATCGCTGTAACGCAATCACTTTCAGCGCCACGGCAAAACCGCGGGATTCAGCAGAATGATAAGATTGTCGGCCATCTTCTGAGGTCTCAGAGGAAATTCCGAGGGCATCCGGCCTGTGACCAATCCGGCGTAGACCGGTCCCCATCCTTGAAATTTCTGGGATCGAGCATCCTGGGAGACGCCGTTCACCGCGAGCTGTCCGAAAAACGGCCGGTCCAGCGTCGCCGGAGTCAGCATCAACAGGCTGATGGGCCGCTCGATGGAGATCAGGTAGAAATCCTTGATCCGGTCCGGCTGCGCCCAAACCCGCTGCCGTCCATACCAGGCAAAACCGGCCGGCACATCCGCCATGACGTCCGCAAGCTGCAACCCGCCCCGGCGCTCCAGTTCCGTGTGCAGGCGCATGAACAAGGCGGGATAATAGGGAGGATAGTGGAAATGAAAACCCCGTGGTTCGAGCACATCGTGGACAAGAGGCGCCGCCTGCAGCGTCAACAAAGCAGCCGCGGCCAGACGACCGCGGCCGCACAGCACGGAGTTGCTCTCCACAAGCACAAAAAAGAATCCCGCGCCAAAGACCAGAAGCGGAGGCAACAGGTAATACACGGGCAGACGCTCGCTCTCCCCGGAATTCAGGAACGGTTGTCCAACAACCAATACGAGCAGGGCCGCCGAAAACACCCAGCGCATCCGGTTGGCCGAAGCATCGCGAAACTGGTACAGCCAGCCCGCGACAAAGAACGCGACGACGAAATATCCCCCGCCCGACCACAGGCGGTCCTTCACATTGAGTTGCACGCCGGTCAGCCCTTTGTTGCCGAATTTGTTCAGGTCGAATCGCGGCGGTTCGGTCGAGAACAAGGTGCGCTGCACCGAGGGTTCCGCGGTCGAATCGCCGGCCTTGAGCGCCACGTTCTGCCACGCGAGGCCCACCGGGTTGCCGGTGAGGCGGATGTTCCGGACGAGCCATGGCGCCACCGGGATTGCGAATCCCGCGGCCAACAGCGCCAGCGCGATCCAGCGGGCGCGGCCGCGGACGCGCCAGGCGACATAGCCGGCAGCCACGAAGAGCAACAACCCCGCCGAATACTCCGCGAGAAAGAGCAGCGCTCCAGCGCCGCCAAGCGCAAACAGACGCCAGGCATCGCCGCGGCCGGGCGCCGCCTGCTCCCCGCCACCAGGGCTCCGCGACGCCTCGATCGCGGCCAGCAAACGAAATGCGGCCAGCGCAAGCACCATCAGCAACGGCAGTCCGTTCACAAGGACCACCTGGTTCCACACGCCAACCGAAAGCATGAGCGCAAGCATCGCGACCCACCCGACCCGCTCGTCGAAAAGTTGCCGCCCCAGGAGAAACGTCTGCCACGCCGCAAGCCAGAACAGGACGAGGTTCAGGCCAAGCAAGAAATAGTCGGCCGCAAATCCGTTCGGGGGTGCCGGTGTCGAGGCAAACAACGCCTCCCGCCAGGCCGCCGGCATGATCCGGAGTCCTCCGGCGATGGCGATCGAGTAGAGCGGCGCTTGCTGGAGCTCGGGGTAGCAGTCGACATTGTTCGCCAGAACTCGATGACGCTCCTCCATCAACGCCGCAGTCTGCGGATAGCTGACCAGCGTGGTAAAACCACGGCCCGCCGCCAGCTGGCGCCCCACATCAGCCTGAAGAAATGTCATCTCGTTGGCCGGCCCGTGGAACTGTTTGTTGGCAACCACGAGTGTGAGCGCCACAAGCCCGACCAGCGCCGCCGCCCGCCAGATTGGCCGGGCTCCCCCGCCAACTTCGATCCAATGGACCCACTCCTGCGCTGAACGGGGGATGCTCATTCGTTCAGCCCGCACAATTCATGGAGACGCGACGCCCCCGTCTCGTTCTCCATGGATGCACGCGACGGGGGTGTCGGGTCTCCACTCCACAGCCTGTGCAAGGATTCCATTTTGAGACGTGAAGCATCCAGGCCCTAGCGGTCCGTTACGTCGAGCTCCGGCCACTGGGCCAGCTTGCGATGCAATGTCCGGCGGCTGATGCCCATCAGTTCCGCCGCCCGGGTGCGGTTGCCGCGCGTCTTGACCAGCGCCTCGCGCAACAAGCGTTTCTCGTTTTCCATCACCGACAGAGGATTTGACGCCGGAGTCTGCGGCGCCGCCGGCGGGGCGCCCCCGACAGCCTGGGAAGACTCGCCGCGGAACTTCGGCTCGAGATCGAACTCGGTCAGCTTGCCTCCCCGGCGCAGAACGACCGCGTTCTCGACAAAATTGCGCACCTCGCGGACATTGCCGGGCCACGCATAGGCTTGAAGATGCCGCATCGCACCGGGCTCGATCGTCAGGGGCGGAACTCCGTTTTCTTCGCTGAACAGCTTCAAGTAGTGTTCGAGCAGCAACGGCACGTCTTCGGGCCGCGTGCGCAGCGGCGGCATGGTGATGCGCACCACGTTCAGCCGGAAAAACAGGTCTTCGCGAAAGGCGCCGTCCCTCACCATCTGTTCGAGATTCTTGTTGGTCGCCGCAACCAGCCGCACATCCAGCTGAATGAGCTTCATGCTGCCGATGCGCTCGATGGCTTTCGTCTCGAGAAAACGGAGCAGCTTGACCTGCGTCGCGAGCGAAATCTCGCCAATCTCGTCAAGAAACAGGGTCCCGGTGTCAGCCGCCTCGAAGCGGCCGATGCGCCGTTCGGTGGCGCCCGTGAACGCGCCGCGCTCGTGACCGAACAGCTCGCTCTCCAACAGCGTCGGCGGCAGCGCGGCGCAATGCACCGCGACAAACGGCGCCCGCGCCCGCGGACTCGCCTGATGGATGGCCTGCGCGATCAGTTCTTTTCCCGAACCGGTTTCGCCCTCGATGAGGATGGTCGCCCGCGAAGGCGCCACGAGCTTGACGCGCTCGATCACCTCGCGGAGTTTCTCGGAATTGCCCACGATGCCCTCGAAGCTGAAGCGGTCGTCCAGGCGCTCGTGCAGCTGCTTCACCTCGACCTCCAGCGTCTTCGTCTTCAGCGCCCGCTGGATCAGAATCTCCAGCTTCTCAAGGTTGACAGGCTTGGTCAGGAAATCGAAGGCTCCGCGTTTCATCGCCTCCACTGCGGTCTCGATGTTCCCGTAGGCCGTCATCATGATGACGACCGGCTTGCCAGGCAGGGAAAGCGCCTTGTCAATGACCTTCAGACCCGATTTGCCCGGCATGCGCAGATCCGTGACAATCACATCGTGCTCCTGCGCCTCCATCAGGTTGAACGCCTCGTCTGCACTGGCGGCAATCGAGACGTCATAATGCTCCTCCAACGCTTGCTGAAGACCCTCACGGGTATGCTTCTCGTCGTCGATGATCAGGACGCTTGGCACCATCATGTCATTGACGCCCGGGTCGTCCTCGTGGTCAACGGGAAATGAGACGGAACGGCACAGTCGCCGTGGCACAATCCACGCAAGAAAGTTCGCGTTCGAGTCGCTCTCAGACAATATCCCGAAAAGGCCATGAAAATGCTCTGCCTTCTAACCTGTGCGCTGTGCGCGATCGCCACCGCCATCCTGGGTTCGGGTTGTGCGTCGCCGTCATTGATCCCGGTGCCCGTGAGACAACTGCACACCTATGCAATCGTCGCAGTCGATGACCAGGGCATCCTGTCGCGAACCGAACTGAACAAGGTCGAGGATACCCTCGTCCAATTCCTGATCGATCAGGGTTACGTGCGAAACAACCAGACGCTCGTTGACGATCCGTCGCAGGCGGACGCGGTGTTTCGCATCAACCTCTCGTGGAATGCGGCGCGAAGCAGTTTCGCGATCGTCAACGTCACTCCGAGTTCTGGCGCCGCCGCTGCGTCCGCGATTCCGCCTCCGGTCTACGTGGATGGAGTCCCGTGGCCCGCCGACGACTGGGCCTACGATCCCTGGATCGATTATGGCGACGATTTTGGCTACGCGTATGGCCCCTGCAGCCCGTTCCTGGCCGTCTTTCCGTTCTTCCCGTACTACGGATTTGAGCATTATCGGAGGCCACTGCCCCCAATCGTGCGTCACTCACAACAGGAAAATCGTCCGCCTTCGGATCGCCACCAACCGGCATGGACCCGCGACCGCGGCCATGTGACACCATGGATCCCGGGCAACGAAACAAAGACTGCGGGGTCTTCGCTCAACGGCCATCGGCAGCGGTCGTGGAATGCACCTGCCTCGCCGTCAATTTTCCAGCCCCCGGCTCACAGGCGCGTTCAGGATCGGCGCGAAAATCAGCCGCAAAGCAATGCCCGAACGCCAGTCCGGCCAGCAAACAGCGACCATCGGTCCCCACCCGCAGTTTACTCCCGGCGGGAGGGCGCGCCAGCTCAGCTGCAGTCACACTCAATCTCGCAACGCGAACAAGCCATGCCTGAACGCACCGGCCCTTCCCGTCCGGCAATGCCGGCGCGCGAATCTGCGGCAACCGCGCGCTCCAGTCCGCCGGCCGAACGGAGCGTCCCGGCAGCATCTTCGCGTGCACCGGCTTCCTCCAACGATTCCAGCGGCGACTCCAAATCGAAATCATCAGACCGCGAGCGATAGAGCGGTTCGAGCAGTGTGTCGGACTTCGTCCTCCACTCCAGAAACAGCGCATGCATTGTAGCCGGCCGCGCTGAGGCCGGCCCCGGGCTACAGAACCGATCGTTGGCCGGGGTCGGCGCCCCCGGCTACAAGTTTCCTGCCCGAAAGGACGCGCCCCAGCGCGTGTGGACTCTGCTAAACAAAATGGCTGCGCCATTCTATTCTAGCATGGAGGGCGAAGCCCGACAGGCTCAACTAGCTTACCCCGAACACCCGACGCAGTTCCTCGATTGCGGCCGCCGGCATCGGAACAAGCGGACCAAGAGGCCGGCTGAGAACCAGCGCCTCGGCAGTGGCCTCCAGCACCTCGAGCCGGTCGAACGCGTCCAGCACGTCCTTGCCAACAACAAGCGCTCCCTCGTTTTCGATCAAGAGCACCGGCCGCCGCGCCAGGGACACCTCGGCAGCGATCTGCTCCGCCTCGGCCACCACGCAGGCATGCGGCAGTTTCGCCACATTGTTGAGGACCACGTAGCTTTCAGGGATCGTATGCGTGCTGAGCACCGCCTTCGTCATGCAAAACGCGCTCGCATGCGCGGGCTGCGCATTGACAATTGCGCCGACATCGGGATTGCGCCGGTAGATCGCCGCATGCAGCCGGGCCGTCCGGCTGGGATGTTTGCCCTGCTCGCACGCCATCGCGGTGGCGCGGACCACGCCGGGTGGTTCCAGTTCCAAACGGTCGCGACGGCGCGGCGTGATGAGAAACTGTTCCGCGTCGAGCCTCGCGGAAAACGATCCCGCGGTGCTGATGAGAAGGCGCTGTTGGTAGGCGCGATGAACAAAGCGGCAGATCGCAGTGCGCAGCTCCTTTTCCCGATTGGTTGGAACCGCCGGCGCCAGCGCACCGGTCTCCGGCGGCATCCGCTCAACCAGCCGTTCCGGCGGCAGCGTCTGGATTTCGCCGATCGTCGCAGCCTTGACCAGCGTCTGGGCCACGAATTCCAGCGTCTCGAATCGCTGAAACGCATCCTGCAAATCGGACCCGCCAATCACGACGCCATGGTTCTCGAGCATGACGCAATCGGCGCCCGCGGCAAACGTATCGGCGATGTTCCGGCCGAGCTGCTCGCTCCCGGGACACGCATAAGGCGCGTAGGCCACGCGCCCGCAAATCGCGTGCGCAAGCACCTGCACCCGGGTGTCGGGCAGAAGCCGGCAGATGCTGAACGCCACCAACGCGCCCGGATGCGCATGGACGATCGCCTTGATGTCGGGACGGCGGCGGTAGATCTCCCGGTGAAACGGAAACTCCGAGGACGGCGCGTGCAGGCCGCTCTTCGTACCGTCCGGGTGCATGCAGACCACATCGGATGGTTGAAGTCCTCCCTTGTCCACCCGGGACGGCGTGATCCAGATGCTGCCGTCGGGATCCAGGATCGACAGGTTTCCACCCGAAGTCGTTGTCATCTTGAAGCGGTAGATCCGCTTCATCGTTTCGACGAGTTCGTCGCGGGGGTGCAACCAGCCGGATTCCATGTTGCGCATCATCGCAGAGCTTGCGGCCGGAGTCAAAGCCGCAAGCCTGCGGATTCACTTTCTTGGCGCGGGCGACATTCCCACATCGTCATCAGCGAATCCGAGCCAGGTGGCGCCAATCTCCGACGGGCGGCTGATGCATCCCGAATTGGCCAGACTCCAGCCGCCGGTCGCAGACCGGCGCCACCTTGAACTGCGACCGGCCTGCGCGCGATGGGATATGCGCGCTATTCCCCGCCGCTTTCGAGCAGGCGCACGCGGCGGTTCTTCTGCGGAAAGTTCAGGGTCACGACGGTGCCCACACCCTCCTTGCTGTCGATCCCCACATGGCCGCCATGCGCCCGCATGATGCGTTGAACAAGCATGAGCCCGAGGCCGTGTCCGCCCGGCTTCGTCGTGTGATACGGCTGAAACAACCGCGGAAGATCCTCCTGGCTGATGCCGACACCCGAATCGCCAAACATCAAATACACCGAATCGTCGTCCGCGCGGGATCGAATCTTCAGTTTTCCACCCGGCTCCATCGCCTCGATGGCATTGCTGATCAGATTGAAGAACACCTGTTTCAGCTGGTTGCGATCGGCGAGGATCACCGGCAGCTCGGCCTGGGTCTCGGCTTCAACCTTGATCCTCCGGTTTCTCAGTTCGCCGGCCTGGAAACGCAGAACCTCGTCAAGCACATCGACCACGTTGGTCTCCGCCAGGTCGGGCGGCAGCGGCCGGATCGCCTCGAGAAAATGGGTGATGATGCCGTCCAGGCGCTTCACTTCGTCCTGACAGACCGCAATCGATTGCGTGAGCGACTCGGCATCGCGGCCGGCCTTCAGCTTCTTCAGCTTGCGCGCGATCAGCTGGAGATGGATGGTCAGTGAATTCAGCGGGTTGCCGAGCTCGTGCGCAACGCCGGCGGCAAGCAGGAGGACCGACGATGTCTTCTCGTCCTCGATCAGCCGATCCGTCGTCTGCTTCTCCCGGGTCACGTCTGAAAGGATGACCGTGAAACGCCGCGACTTCTCCCGTCCGCCCTCCACCTGGAACGGTGTCATGTACAGCCGGATGATCCGCGGCTGCGGATAACTCAGCTCGATCTCGCGTGCGACGATCGGCACCGCGCCGCCGTCGGCCAGCGATGCCTCCACCGTCGGGTGCAGACCCGGCACCAGCCGCCAGAGCGTCGCGCCGGTGAGCTCGTCCTCGCGAATCCCAATCAGATTGCTCGCGGCCGCGTTGGCATATTCGATCACTCCATCGGCGTTGATGACCAGAATGCCCTCGTGGATCGTGTTGAAGATCGCCTCGAACAGACCTCGCTCGCGCGCGAGGCGCTGGACCAGATTGGCGAGGTTGACCGAGTCCAGCGTGTCCAGTCTTCCGAGCACGCGATCGAGTGAGCTGTGTTTCCGGCTGACCATGGTTGTGACTGCGGGTGCCCCAGAAATCCGCACCAATAACCGATCCGAGGCAAGACCGCGTTTTTTCGACGACTCCCAAATAGCCACACATCAGTCACGGCAAAGCCAAGGTGGTGCGGCTTGTCCACAAGACGCTCTGGGCGCGTTGGGCCAATGCGATCCACCCCGGCGGCAGGCGGGAGTCCACCGTGCGATTCCAATCCACAGTGCCCCGCCTGCGATTCAGTCAAACAGCTCCAATTGGGCTGGATCGGCCCATTCCTGCAGGAGGTTGCGCAGAAACAGCGCGCGGTGCGCCTGACATTTGCCCAGGCGCAGCACGGCATCCCGGTGTTCATCCGTGCCATATCCCTTGTGCCGCGCAAAGCCATAGCCGGGATGTTTCACGTCCAATTGTTCCATCATCCGGTCGCGCGTGACCTTGGCGACGATGGACGCCATTGCCACACAGAGTGAGCGCGCATCGCCCCGCACCAGGTCGGTGTGGGGATAGACGAAACCGCGCAGGGCCAGACCATCGATGAGAATCCGGCAGGAGGCCTGGGGCGGGAGCGCGGGAATCTCCTCGGTTCCGGCGAAGAGACCAGGACTGGTCTGCCGCGCAAACGCAGACGCCGGGTAGATGCCATCCAGCGCCCGGTACATGGCCAGCTTCGTCGCGCCCAGAATGTTCAACTCCGCGATCTCCTCCACCGAAGCCTCGCCAAACGTCGCGTGCACCTGCCCTTCCGACACGAGGCGCTCGATCTCGGCAAAGACCTCGTCGCGCCGCCCGGGCGTCAGCTGCTTCGAGTCGTTGACCCCTTTCCCGCGCGTCACCGCCCAACGTCCCTCGAGAAACTTTCTCGTGACGAGCACCGCTCCCGCCACGACGGGGCCGGCCAGCGCCCCACGCCCCGCTTCGTCCACGCCGATCAGCTCGGACATTTCGCCGATCTGCTTGAGGTCGAATGCGCGAAGCCGGCGTCGTCTGTGCATTGTCAGGGCACTTGCTGAGTCCAATGCTCGGGAAGAACTACGTGCGCTTCCACTCCACACGTTCGTTGGGCTCGGGCAGCGGCAGTTCGTCCAGCTTGCCGGCCTGCGCGACAACTTCGTAGGCGGTGCGAAAATGCAGTTTTGCAAACTCCCCCAACGACTTTGCCCCGAACTTCTCGATGATCTGCGCCGCCTGCTCCTTGACCTTCGCGCTTGCGCCCTTCTGCAACGGAGCTCCGTAGCGCTGGGACAGTTTCTTCATCACCCGCACAAACTCGGCGCGGGCCACGACCGATGCCGCCGCCACCACCGGGTCCTCCTCCGCCCGGGGACGCATCTTCAACTCGAAATTCCTGACATGCTTCTTCGTCAGCTCGCGCTGCGTCAGCGGCTGTTCGGAGAACTGGTCGAGCAAACCCCAGGGCACCCATTTTTCCTTGAGCGCCTGATCGAGCGCGGTGGCGTGCTGCCAGGCGAGGAGGCGGTTGAGATTGGCGCCGGGCCGCATCATCAGCTCGTTGTACTTCGGCATGCCGCAGTAACAGGTCTTCACCACGGTGGACGGCGTCTTCCGGATCAGGTCGTCGAGCCTGAGGATTTGAGTGTCGGCCAGGCGCTTGCTGTCCTTCACGCCCGCCTTGAGCCAGGCGTCGATCGCCGGCTTGTCGGCGACGACGGTTGCGGCAACGACCGGACCGAAGAAATCGCCCTTGCCGCTTTCGTCGAGACCCGCGTGGGGCTCAAAACGCTCCGGGTGCAGCACCTCGTCGTAGCCGAGACGCGGCGCGCACGTCACCTCCGTCTCCAGCGTGTTGAGCACAAATTCCTCGGTGCCCTTGCCGGCAATGACAACAATCTTGCGCTTGTCGTAGGCGGTCACGTTCACATCCGGCCCGCGGTAGGCGTAGCGCGCATACGGCACGTCAAAGGGCTCCCAACCGCGCGCTTCACAGATCGCGTGCAGCTTCTCCAATTGCCCGTCGTCGAGCTTGATTGTGTAGGTGGCGAGCTTCTTCGGGGCCTCATCCGCATCGTCCGGCCGTTGCTTCATGGCCGGCAATAGCCGCAAAAAGGCGCCGGAAGCGCAAAGCAAAAACCGGCGCCGGGAACCGGCCGAACCCGGGCCGGCAACGTGAACTCCCGCGTGCCAGATGGAGGACGAGGCCCCCACGACGCGAATGCCCCGGGTGCGTTTCGATGTCCCGATCGGAACAGCGAAACGCATCGTTGTGTTCTGGACGTCACAATGAGCGCGTCACATTGAGTTTGGTTGCAGCTTCGCCGCGGCACCCTTCTTTTGGCGGGGTGACTGGTCCTGCGGCACAATGCCTCAATCTCGTTCGCCGGAAAACCGCCTTCCAGCGCGCGCTGCACGCATGGTACCGGCAACACCACCGGCGTCTGCCGTGGCGCGAACAACCGTCGGTCTATCGTACGGTCGTGTCGGAGTTCATGCTGCAGCAGACCCAGATCAAGACAGCCCTCCCCTATTTCGAGCGCTGGATGAGCGCGCTGCCTGACTTTGCCGCGCTGGCCTCCGCATCCGGCGCGCGCGTGCTCCGGTTGTGGGAAGGTCTCGGATACTACTCCCGCGCCCGCAATCTGCACCGCCTCGCAAAGGCGATCGCGGACCTGCCCGCACCGCCGCGCACGCCCGAGGCGTGGCGCGAGCTTCCCGGGGTCGGACCGTACACCGCAGCCGCGATCGCGAGCCTTGCGTTCGGCGCACCCGCCGCCTGCGTGGACGGCAATGTCGTGCGGGTTCTCGCCCGGCTCACCGCGGACGCCACCCGATTCCGCGATCGCTCCGCCGCGGTGAAACATTTCACGCCGCTGGCTGGGGCGTTGCTCGCGCACGCCGATCCCGGCGTCCACAACCAGGCGATGATGGAGCTCGGCGCGCTCGTGTGCCGCCCCCGCGACCCGCAATGCCGGTTCTGTCCCGTGCGCAGATTCTGCGCCGCCGCGTGCGGCGAACCGGAAGCCTATCCCCGCCTCGACAGGAAGAAGTCCGGTCAGCGAACCGTGATCCGAGTCTGGTGCGAACAGGGCGACCGCCTCCTGCTGCACCGCGCGGACGCAGGCGCGCGGCGCCTCGCGGATCTGCACGAACTGCCAACGCCCGCCGATCTGGGCCTCGACAAGGCCGTCGTCCGGGGCGGGCAATTGCTCGCGAGGAAAACGCGGGGCATTGCAAACCACCGGATCGTCGAGCTGATCTACGCGGTTCGGCTCACCGCCGCGCAACGCCGCCGCCTTGTGGAAAACGCCGCGCTGCATTGGGTGCCGCGGTCCGGACTCGACCGCATCGCACTTTCAGGTCCGCACCGCCGATGGGTCGGCGAACTCCTGCAACGGAATCCTGCCGCGGCTTGCCGCCGCACGCAGGACTTCGCCATCGCCGTGCTTGCCGACCTCGCATTGCCCATGGCAACTTCCAGCGCGGACTCAGGTCAAAGAGGGTTCAAACCACAATCGTGACCAACATCAGCCCATGGGACGCTTTGCTTCCACCGTTCCTTACTATCAGCGTTGCCGCGAACCATATCCGCCGGCGTTTTTTCAACGCACGGCTGCGGCGCTCCGTCTCGACGGCTCCCAAGCGCTGATTGATCTCGGCTGCGGGCCGGGCTTGCTCGCCCTCGGCTTTGCACCGTTCGTCCGGAGCGTGGCAGGGGTCGATCCGGAGCCGGCCATGATCGCCGCTGTGCGCGAGGTTGCCGCGCTCGAATGCAGGGCGATCGATTTGATCGAGAGCCGGACGGAGGACCTGCCCGTCTCACTCGGTTCCTTCGATGTGGTGACCATCGGCCGGGCTCTCCACTGGATGGCTCCGGGGCCGACGCTCGCCCTGCTCGACCGCTGCGTCCGGCCGGACGGCTTCATCGTCATCTGCAGGGCCTCTTCCGTCGAAGGCCGCGCAAATCCTTGGCTGGCGACCTACAAAGAATTCAGGCTTCGAGTGAGCCCCGAGAAGGACCGTGCGAAATATGGCGTGGATGCGCCATCGTTCTTTGCCGGGAGCGCGTTTTCCCTCGCGGAAACTGTCGCCGTCGAATTCCGGCAGACCATCTCGATGGACACACTGACCGGCCGGCTGTTCTCAATGTCGAATACGTCCCCGGAACTGCTCGGCTCCCAGGCGGCCCAGACGGGTGCGGAACTGCGCGCGGTACTGTCTCCATTCACGGCCGACGGCGAGACGATTGAGGAGCTCGTGGAGGCCCAGGCAGTGATTTTCGCGAGGCCCGGGCGCCAACCTCTTTCGAAACCCGTGTCTTGATCCCCAGACAGACAGTTTGACCATTCGCTGCGGCTCTATTGAGCTGTCATCCGCCAAGTCGAGAAACCTCAGCCTGGATTGCGCAGCAAAGACTACCCCTCTCTTCCATGCGATCGGATCGCTCTTCCTCCCAGGCATCGCGGCGCGGCGCCACCGGCGCCGCATGGTTTCTACTCTCCGTCCTGGCGGGCCTGCTGGCCGGTTGCACCGCCATCCCCCCCCGAAATGTGCCGCTCGACCAGGCGAATTCCTCGTCGGGTTACCAGTTCTCCACCGTCCCGGCTGACAACAATGGGTTGATGGTCGCGCTGTTCTTCTCCGGGGGCGGCACCCGTGCAGCCGCCTTTTCGTACGGTGTGCTCCGCGAACTCGCCGCCACGCCGGTTCCAGGCGCCCGTCGAATGCTCGATGACGTGAGCACGATCAATGCGGTCTCCGGCGGTAGCTTCACCGCGGCGTATTACTGCCTGTATGGCGACAAGATCTTCACCGATTTCGAACGCGATTTCCTCAAACGCGACGTCGAGGGGGCTCTCGCGTTGCGCTGCCTGTCGCCCCGCTACACCAGCCGGCTTCTGTCGGGCGCGTACGGCCGGAGCGATCTCGCCGCAGAGTACTACGACCAGATCCTGTTCCACGGCGCGACCTTTGGCGACCTTGCCAAGGCGGGCGCCGCCCGTCCTTTCCTGGTGATCAACGCCACCAATATCAACACCAGCACGCCGGTGCATTTCACCCAGTCCCAGTTCGATCTGATCGGTTCCGACCTCAATCGTTTTCCGTTGTCGCGAGCGGTCGCCGCGTCGTCCGCCGTTCCCCTCCTGTTCACACCGATCATTCTAAAGAATTATGCGGATCGGGCTCCCCCGGTTGACCCGTCGCTCGTGCCAGACACAAACAGCGCTGACATCTTTGCCGGCTACCGGGCCATGTTAAGGGAGACATCCAGCGCCTACCGCGATGTCGAGAAGTACCCGTACATTCACCTGATGGACGGGGGCCTTGTCGACAATCTCGGCCTTCGGAATCTCCTCGATACCGTCACCCTTTCCGGCGGTTGGGGAACCTTCCTTGAACTGCTCCGGAAACAGGGCATCAACAAGCTCGCGATCATCGTCGTCAACGCCGCTGTCGAAACGAAGCGCGATTGGGCGCGCAGCCAGATCGTCCCCGGGTCCCTTTCCGTCATCATGGCCCTCAGCAACTCCTCGGTGCTCCGCATGGACAAGGAAACGGAGGCGCTGGTCGAGGGAAGCCTGACGTTGTGGAAATCACAGCGCCAGGCGGTTCCCGCCGGGGCGCCCGAGGAGCCGAAGGTCTACTTTGTTCGCGTCGACTTGCAGGCAGTTCCGGATGCACCCGAGAGAGCCTTTTTCGCCGCGGTTCCCACGAGCCTCCGTCTTCCCCCCGAGACCGTCGACCGGCTCGCCAAGGCGGCCGGGAGACTTCTGCGCGAGGCGCCGGCGTACCAGGAGCTCAGGAAGGATCTGGACGCCGGCCAGCCGGCCCGCGTTGCAAGCGCGACTCCGTAGGCGGACAATTCGCCGGCGGGCAATCCGACCGAACCTGCGCCTCTGTCCACCGGCGAACGCGTTCATCGCAAGGCTCCAAATGGACCCACGGTCGCCCAGAGACGGCGGTTGCCTTCATCCGACCAGCGGCAATTCTGGTCCGATGGCCACGCTGGAACCGGAGAAACGCAAACACGCCTTTCTTCAGGGCGTCGCTAGCGTTTTTGCAGCCCCGGTGTGGCTGTTTGCGATGGCCAGAGTGGCCGACCGTTTCCAGTTCGGCGCACGTCATCGTCGCCGGGAAACTGCTCGGACTCGATCCGTCGAAGCCGGAAATGACGTTCCTGCTCGTGATGCTGCACACCGGCACGATGTTCGCGGTGCTCGCCTATTTCTGGAATGCCTGGCGCGAGCGGTATTTCTCGAGCGTCGCCGCCCTGCAACGCATCCTCGTTCTCGTTGTGACCGCGACCGGGCTCACCGGCGTCGCCGGCCTCGCGCTGCAGCATCTGATCAAGAAAGTGTATCTGGGAAACCAGGACATCGAGCAGCTGTTCTCAAACCTGCCCCTGATGGCGGCCTCGCTTGCGGCAGCCGGAATCCTGATCATCGTCGCGGGCCGTCGGGCGGAGCGCAGCGGCGCCGATCAGGAGCTCGGCTGGCGCTCGGCGTGCTGGATCGGCGCGGTGCAGGGGCTTTGCCTGCCATTCCGGGGGTTCTCCCGCTCCGGCGCCACGATCTCAACCGGACTTCTGGCATTGAAGTTTCTGTCCCGACTGCTGGAGACCGGCCGCTGGACGTATTTCGGATACTATTGCCTTGTGCCGCCGCAGGCGTCTTCCGACTGGCCCACGCCGGCAGCTGAGGGTGTCATGAGCGCGGGCGGCCAGCCGGACATCTCCGCAAGAGACAAGGCGCTCCAGAGGCGTTTTCGTCTGATTGGAGTCTGCATTCTTGTCGCAGGCTTGCTCGCCGCCGCCGTTGTCAATCAGAGGGCGGCGCCCGATGACGGGGATCCGTATTTGATCCTGTCCGGCAATGCCAAGCGTTACAACTACGAGATGGAGCGCATTGGAGGGAAGTCCAACATCCTCGCCGCGGAGTTTCAGGACTGGTTCGGCAGCCTGTGGCACGGGAAGAAGCTGGCGCACACGCTGGTGTTCCTGTCCATCGGAAGCTCCCTTGCGTGTTTCTTCATCGCTTATGTTCTGAGCCGCCCGCCTCCACCGGATGACCCGGCCGCCGGTGCGGATCTTTGAGAGCCAAACACGCAAAACGCGGTCTAGCCTGTTTGGCTTATGTGGAAGAGCCTGAATCGACCGGTCCTGGGACTACGGGAATCGGCAATCTTGATCGCTCCCGATTCCCCGGCCCGTCCGTCCGCAGCGCGTTCACCGACACGAACGCGCTCGAACCGACCATCAGCAGCGCCGCCACCACCGGATGCAGCACGCCCGCCGCCGCAAACGCCATGCCGGTGATGTTATAGGCCGCCGCAAACCGCAGGTTGACGCGAATGTTGCGCCGCGCCGCCCGCGCCACCGCGATCGCCCGCGGCAGGAACCGCAGGTCGCTGCCCGTAAACACCGCCATCGCAGCGGCGTGCGCGAGATCCGCACCCGCTTGCATCGCGATCGAGGACTGCGCCGCACTCATGGCCGCCGCGTCGTTCACGCCATCCCCCACGAACAACACGCTGCGACCGGATGAAACCAGTTCCTCAACGTAGTCGTGTTTGTCGGCTGGAGTCATTCCTGGTCGGAGGAGCACACCCGGGAATTGCGCGGCCGGTGACGAGGCATCGCCGGTGAGAATCGCCACTTCAACGCCGAGCACCTTGAGCTCCTGGAGGGCCGCGTCCACGCCCTCGCGCCAGGTCTCCTGCAACTCGATCGTCGCCGCATGCGCTCCCGCGACAAAGACAAACACTGCTTTCCCCGTGATGTCCGGACATGGATCAGATTTGTCCGCAGTTCGCTGCTGCGCGCCCACCCTGCCAGCCATGGCGTCAGCGACCGTGGTCGGTCGCGTCCCAACAACGGCGTCAGGCAGTCCAGCGCGAATCGCTCGATGCGTTTCCCCCAGGGACCATTCGCCGACGCGGATCTCAACCGGCCGCCCCGCTTCGTCTTCCACCAGAGCCACGACGCCCAGTCCCGGCTCGATCCTCCGCTCGACGACCCGCAGGGATTTGTCACGTATTACGTTACAAAGCGCTGTTGCGATCGGATGCGCGAGTCCCTCTTCAGCGGCCGCCACCGCCAGTTCAAGCCAGCGCGCTCGCCCGCGAAACTCCGGTTCAAAACGCCAGTCCCGGACGGCGGGAGCATCGGTTGACAGCGTCCCGGTTTTGTCGAGGCAGACAACATCGCACCGCGCCAACGCATCGAGAAAGTCGCCGGTTCGCGCCACGACGCCAAACGACGCCAAACGCGCCAGTCCTCCCCACACCGCCACGGGCGTCGCGAGACCCGCCGCGCAGGGACACGCCACGAGAAGCACGGCCATTGCGTTGAACAACGCCCGGTCCCATGGCGCCCGGAGCATCCAAACGACAAAGGTCGCCGCACTGACAACCACAACAAACGGAAGAAACCAGGCCACCAGCCGGTCGGCCTGCTGCTGCAGCCGGCTGGGCGCGATGCGGGCGCCCGCAACCGCGGCCAGAACTCCATCGAGCCGCCGCGGCCCGACACCCGGACGGATTTCGAAACTGCCATCAATCGAATAAGTGCCGGCGAAAACGGAATCGCCCGGACCATGCGACGCGGGGCGCCACTCGCCCGTCATGGACGTCTCCTGCACGTAGCCGCGCCCCGCGACGATCTCGCCATCGACGGTGATCGGCCCGCCCGGCGAAACGATCACGAGGTCGGCGGCGGAAAGCTCATGCACGGACCTGGTGATGAGCGAGCCGTCCGCTCTCCGGACGATGCAGGAATCGAATCGCTCACGAGTCTGGTCCACCGCCCGAAGCGCCGCGATCCGGCTGCGCGCGCCCAGCATCTTTCCCGCGGTGTGAACCACGATCAGGATGGCAACAACCTCGTAGTAGACCGCGCCCCGGTGGGTAAACGTTGCGATCAGCGAACCCGCGAATGCACCCGCCAGAGTGATGAGAAACAGCAAATCGATGTTGATCCGCCACTGCCGGACCGCATCGAGCGCCGAACGGATCAGATCGCCGCCGAGAAACGCAAGCACCGCAGCCGCCGAGAGGATCAAGCCGGCGTGCACGATCCAGTACGTCGTGCCGTCGGGCGGCGAAAGATTGACCGCGAGGCTGAAGACCATCGTCTGGCCGGCCACCGCCAGACCCGCGCCAATGCGCAGCCATGCGCGGTCCAGCAGCCGTTGGTCGGCCTGCAGTCCCGGCTCCGCGACTTCGGTTCGGTCAGTCACGTCCACAAGCCAAGCAGCAAACGCCCCGAGAGCGCTCCACACAACATCAGGCAGGAATCAAGTCTTGCATGGCGTGAACAGGCGTTTTCAAGTTGATCCTTCAGCGTCCAGGTCGAAAGCGGCGGATTGTTCATTGTTGGGACTTCCAGATGCGAGCAAGGATTCGCTGCGCCGCCTCATTCCCGGGCTGAAGCCGCAGGACCGCCTCGAGTTGCGCGACCGCGTCATTGGACCGGCCAGGACTCTTCAGCAGTGCGATGGCGAGATTGAGATGCGCCGCAGCATCATCCGGCTTCAGGCGCAGCGCCTCTTCATACTGGACAATCGCGTCCGTGGTTCGTCCCTCGTCATTGAGGATATTCCCAAGATCGTTGTGCGCATCGACATCATCCGGCTTCAAATGCAGAGCCACTTCAAACTCTGCGCAATGGCAAAAATGCCGGTCAACCCCAGCGCCAGAAGACCGGCCAACGGCAGGTACAGGCGATTCTCCGCCATCGGTTGACCGACGACCGGGACGATGCTGGGAGTTGGAGACAGGATCAGAAAGAACCAACAGCCCATGAAGCCCAGCATCGGGGACCGCCGCAAGGCGACGATTGTCGCAGTCAAAAGAGCTGTCAGAGCCAACGCATAGGGCCAAAGAACGGAAAGCGGAGTTGGCACGAACATCCCGTAATCAAAAACCAGCGGATGCGGCCAGCATGCGAGTCCGAGGTACTTCACAATGACACGGCACTCAGTCAGTCCATAAGCCCACCAGGCGGCGTCCGGGCTGAAACCCACGCCTCGATGGTTCAAGCCGGTCATCAGGCATGCGAGGGGAATCCAGGTGGCGGCGAGGGACAGGTAGAAAACCCAATGCCGCCGCCAGGCTCCGGAAAAGCCGCCCGAAATGAATGTGCGATCGTAGAGAAACACCATCAGGGGCGCGGTGACGATCACCTCCTTGGTCGCAACTCCGGCCAGGCAGGCCAGCACTGAAAGCGAGTACCAGCCCCGGGTACTGATTCGATTCTCGGCAACAGCGCATTCCAGCATTGCGAGCACCAGTCCTCTCTCAGCTGCACCGCCTCGACCTGCTGGTCAACAACGCCGGAATCGACGAACTGCACCCGCCCAGCCCGGATGATGCCGCGCGCTGGGAAGATGTTTGGGGCCGGACCATTGGCGTTTCCGAGACCGGTCTCCTGGGCGGCAGAGCGTCCGCCCGGCGCCGGCGTGATCGTCGAAGTCGCCCCGGGCTGTGGCGCCAGACGCCTGTGGGATTGATCGCTTGCGCCGCGGCCGGATTCTCTCCGAGGTTGATCTGACTCCCCATCGGCGCGTAGTTTCTGGCAATGCAGCGTCGCGCATCGTGGTGGTCCGTCCGCATTGAGCCATGGGGAATGGCGGCGCTCCTGCTGGGACTCGTGCTGGCGTGCTACTGGCCCGCGCTGCGTGGAGGGCTGCTGTGGGACGACCAGGCCCACGTCACCGCACCGGCCCTTCGCTCCCGGTCGGGTTTGGGGCGGATCTGGTTCGATGTCGGAGCGACTCAGCAATATTATCCGGTCGTGCACAGCGCGTTTTGGATCGAGAACCGGATGTGGGGCAACGCGCCCCTCGGCTATCATCTTGCCAATGTCCTGTTCCACGCGACTTCGTGTTTCCTGCTTGCGCTTGTGTTGCAACGGTTGGGGAGCGTGCCTTCCGCAGGAGCCGCCGCCAGGCCCGGGAGGGCGGCCAGCAGCGCCATCCCACGCGCAGCCGGATGGCTGGCCGCGGCGATCTTCGCGGTCCATCCGGTCTGCGTCGAATCCGTGGCGTGGATTTCGGAGCAGAAGAACACCCTGTCGCTGGTCTTCTATCTGCTGGCAGCCCTCGCGTATCTGGATTTCGACGACAAGCGCCGCGCGGGTTCGTATGCCCGGGCGCTTGCGTTCTTCCTGCTCGCGCTGGGGACCAAGAGCGTGACTGCGACGCTTCCGGCGGCGTTGCTCGTGATGCTCTGGTGGCGAAACGGGAGATTGTCGTTGCGGCGCGACGCCGGTCCGCTCGCTCCCTGGTTTGCGATTGCCATGGTTTCGGGGCTGTTCACCGCCTGGGTCGAACGCAGGTTTATCGGCGCGGAGGGGGCTGGATTCGACCTGTCCGCCATTCAACGCGTGCTTCTGGCCGGGCGGGTGGTCTCGTTCTACCTGGGCAAGCTGATCTGGCCGGCGGACCTGGCGTTCGTCTATCCGCACTGGGATGTGCCGGCCGTCAGCCCGGGGTGGTATGGCTTTCTGGGTGGAGCCCTGGCGTTGACCGCGGCCCTTTGGCTGTTCCGCCGGCGTTGCCGCGGCGCGCTGGCAGCCTGGCTGTTCTTCATCGGCTCACTGTTTCCGGCCCTGGGTTTCTTCAATGTCTATCCCTTCATCTTTTCCTACGTCGCCGACCATTTCCAGTATCTGGCGAGCCTCGGGCTGATCGCCTTGGCCGCGGGCGGGGTCGCCACGATGCTGGCCCGCGCGTCCACCGCAGTCCGCGTTGGCGGCTGGGGCCTTTGCGGAGCGCTCGTGGCCGGGCTCGGCTTCCTCGCAAATCAGCAGTGCCGCATCTATGTCAACGCCGAGACCCTCTACCGCGCGACCCTGGCGCGGAATCCCGAATGTTGGATGGCGCACACCAATCTTGGAGCCGAGCTGGCGAAGTCGCCTGCGGGAGAAGCGGAAGCGATGGCGCACGATCAGGAAGCGTTGCGGATCAAGCCGGACTATGCCGAGGCGCACAACAACCTCGCAGTCGAGCTGGCGAAACTGCCTGGCCGCGAGCCGGAAGCCATCGCGCACTACGGACAAGCGCTCCGCATTCGTCCCGACTACGCGGAAACGCACGCAAATCTCGCCAACGTGCTGGCAACCATTCCCGGCCGGGTGCCCGAGGCGCTGATGCATTACCAACAGGCCCTGCGGCTCAAACCGGACTACGCTGACGCGCACTACAATCTGGCCAATGAACTCGCAAAGCTCCCCGGCCGCCTGCCCGAAGCATTGGCCCACTACGAACGGGCGCTGCAGCTCAATCCCGACCACGCCAAGGCTCATTTCAATCTGGCTAACGAACTGGCGAAACTGCCCGGCCGCGCCCCCGATGCCATCGCGCACTACGAGGAAGCCATTCGCATTCTTCCCGACAACGCCGGGGCACACACCAACCTTGCCAACGTTTTGGCGGCGATTCCCGGGCGGGAATCCGAGGCGCTAATTCACTATCATCAAGCCCTTCGCCTCAAGCCGGACGACGCCGAGATACATTACGATCTGGCGAATGAACTGGCAAAGCTCCCCGGCCGCCTGCCCGACGCACTGGTCCACTACGAACGGGCGCTGCAGCTCAATCCCGCCCATGCGGAGGCGCACTTCAATCTGGCCAATGAACTCGCAAGACTGCCCGGCCGCGCGCCCGAAGCCATCGAACACTACGAGGAGGCACTGCGCATTCGCCCGGATTACGCGGAGGCCCACGCCAACCTGGCCAATGTCCTGGCGGCGATTCCCGGCAGGGTGCCCGAGGCACTGGCGCATTACGAGGAGGCGCTGCGCCTCAATCCAGATCTCGCCGAGGTGCACTACAATCTGGCCAATGAACTTGCGAAGTTGCCTGGCTACGACGCCGAGGCGATTCATCACTATCAGGAGACGCTGCGTCTGAAGCCGGACTTCGCCAGAGCGCAGAACCGCCTCGCAATCCTCTACGCGCGACAAGGAAGGACAGACGAGGCAAAAAGACTGTGGAAACGCGTCCTTGAATTGGACCCGACCAACGAGGACGCTGGCAAATATCTAGGCATGCTCGAGCGGTTCGAAGGGCGCTGAACGTGCGGTATTCTGAGCAGGCGCCGACCTGCTTTCAAGCCGGGCGCCATGGATCAGGCAGAATGCTCACGCCCGCAAGCGGCACAGCAGGTCGGCCCGGCCGCAACCGGCGGCGCTAGGACGTTGCGCCACGCGCCCCCTTCGCCATTCTTGACGCCGCAACCGCACGCATCCTGCGGCTCCGATCCTATATTGTTTTGACGGACGAGCATCCTAACGGCAGGCAAATCATTTACAATGCGTGCGCACGGATTCCTGAGGCTGGCGCTGGCCTGAATCCAAGTCGCAATGATGGCCGGTTGCATCAAACCGCGCCTCGACAGCCCGGATTTTCAAGAGCGGAAACGAGCCGTGGTGCGCCTCTCGGATCAAGCGCAACTCGCAAAAGTGGCGATTGAAGACACGAATGAAGACGTCCGGTCGGCTGCAGTAAAAACACTCACTGACGACACCTCTCTCGTCGCCGTGGCGGCTCAGCGCGCCAAGCTCGTGACTCGCGGGAACTCATTCGATCGAACTCGCGATGCTGCGCTGGAGCGGCTGCGCACCCTGGGTTTCCTGCCATCGCGATTGATGGAGGGATCCCCAATCGAGCGCGCCGTGACTCTTTCCGGAGTATCCGAGTCATACGTCGGATTAAGGGCGCTTGCCGGCAATGTCAGTCAGCCCACCCTCGATGCCCGAGAGGCAATCGCCCGCATCAAGCTGGCGACACAGGAACCGCGAGTACGGGGCCGGTTCCCTCGGATCGAGTTCACGGTGATCATCAATTCAGTCGATGAATCCTACTATCCTGAATCCGAGAACCTCCCTGGCATGCATCCTGGATTGCTCGTCGGAGAATATGTCACGGTGGGCGGGGAGTCGGTTACATTCGTCCTGCAGGTTCCGGGGGTGTTTTCTGCGAGCAGGCAATGGAAGACCGTTTTCCCAAAACACCATGAAGCCGCTCCCGGTTTTGAAGCCGCAAAAGTTGATTGCACGGAGTTGCTGGCAGATCTTCTGGCCCAACCATTGTTCACCAATGAAGACCGGGCTGAACTTCGGAGATCGTCCATAGCGGAGGTCCGTTTGGCTGCCGCCCTGGCCTACCGGTGACAGATGCCATGGATGAAAGGAGCGAGCGCCTTCCTACGGCGCGACCTCGAACCAGAAGGGCGCAAAGCGCTCCAATCCCCCACTCTTGATCTGGCTCCAGATCACGTAGCGTCCCGGCTCCGGAATCTGAACTCGAAAGTTCAACTGCGGTCTGAGCGGATCCGGGTGCAGACTCAGGTCGGTCTGTTGGGGATGGATGTGCGCGAACCCGCTGCGAGCAACGTCAAATGCAACCAGATGGGCGTAGGCGTCCATCACCGGTTCAAGCGGCACCGGCCTGCGGCCTCCGACGGACTCGACCGTGAGGGTGAGATTCACCACGGCGCGCTCGCGGAACGGTATGTCCGGCGTCAGCGTGAACCGCAACCCGTCCGCCTCACAGATCCAGTTGTCGGTGGCGGGCGGAAGATCCGGCGTCCCCGAGACCGAGAATTCCGCCGACGCATACAATCCGCGCGCCGTGGCAGCCGGGGTGAAATCGGCAAACACCAGATACCGTCCGGCCCGCGCCGGCACGAGATCCGCATCCCAATCCCCGGCCGCCCGCCCCGGCACCGGATGAATGTGCTGGTAGTCGCGCAGACTCGGATCGACGACCAGGAGGTGCAGAAGCCGGGTGTGCGTCACCAGCAAGTCCACCGGCGCGATCGGTTTGCCGGATGCCGTCCGTAGCGTCAGCACCATGTGCATCCGACGCCCGGCCGCGGGAGCGACATCCGTCGCCAGCGTCATCGTCACGGGTGATTTCACGGCAACCACGGGAATGAACGCAGGATTGGCCGGATCGCAGAACTGAATGCTGTTTCCGCCCTCCACCTGGAAATCGGCGTGGGCGAGATTCGTGCCGGTTGGCAAAAGCCTGACGACGACGAAGAGCGCGAAAGCCCCCGCCGTGATGACAACAATCTGTCGTTTCTGCCTTCCGCTGAGTCGCAGGAGAGCTTTCATGCAGTGACGAGATCAACTCGATTGTGGCATCTCAAATTGCCGGACCTCTCATTTCCGTCTGGCTGACTTTGCGATTCTCAACGTGGGAAGATCTTCTGGGCATGGATCTTTACTCGCTGCTCGATGCCCGCTGTTTTGGCTGCCCGCCCGCCCTGTGCATCTTTTCCACGAATTCATCCACTGACCAGTTGCCGCCGTCGGTCCGGTGGATGATGCGACCCTGTTCGTCGATCAGCAAGGTTGCGAGGGTGTGCCTGAGAAGGCCGTCCTGAAACTGCGCGATGACTCCGAACTGCGTGAGCAAATCGCGAATCGCAGACTCAGGACCCGTCAAAAATGAGAAACTGCTCGTGTCGATCCCCCGCCCTACGGCATATTCCTTCAAGATGCCCGGCGTATCGTAGACCGGGTCCAACGTGATCGAGATCAACTGGAGGTTGTCCACGCCCGCCACACGCGCCGCCTTCTGCACCTCCATCATCCGCAGCGTCGCGGCCGGACACATGGTGGGAACGGGACAGCGCGTGTAGATGAAATTGAGCATGATCTGCCGGCCTCGGAAACGGTTCGCCTCGACCAAATGCGCGTCCTGGTCGTAGAGCGCAAAGACAGGCATCGTCTCCCCCACTTCTCGATAGGCTGCCTTCCCGCGCACTGCCGTGTCCTGCCGCAACGCGTTGGTCGCCGCCTCGACACTTGCAACGGAGACCCGATCATCGGGCCATAGCCTCTCCAGATGGAAATCGTCGCCATTGCGCACCAGTTCGCCCCGGATTCGCTCGTCCGGCTTCGCGATGGCCAGATCGCCTTCGGAAACCTGAAATTCCATCGTCATCGCGGGCATCAAACCCGGAATCGTCTCGTGGGAAATCGTGAGGGTCTTCCGGTCGCCATTGACTGCGATGATCTTTCCACGCAGCGCATAGCGCACTTCGGCCGGGCTCGTGCTTGGCGTGCCTGCCGGCGAACGGTCTTCCGGCCGCGAACAGGCTGTGCACGCGGCAAGAATCAGGATCCAGCACCCTTGCCGCAGTACTCGGCCCGCGCATCGCCCGGGGATTGCAATTCTTCTGCGGTCTCGCCCGCAATCTCCGAGAGCAAATCGTATCGGGCGGGATCGCCTGAATCCGCCGCGCCTATGGGACACCGGCGGGGTCATGCGTCCCCGCCAAACAATTCCGATCGGATGGATCCAGCTTGGCATCATTGCCTACCCATCATCAGCGAACGGAAATAGTCAAAAAATATGGCAAGTTGGTTGCGGTAGACAGGTTCCCGCCCTTATTGAGGCATGCCCGAGCGAATCCGCTTCAATTCTGCATCCCGCTATCGTCCCGCGCTTGCATGGTTCGCAGCCATTGCAGCTGGGTGGGTTTTCGTGCTCGTCATGCTGGGCGCATTCACGACGAGCATTGGCGCCGGCATGATCTTTCCGGACTGGCCGCTCTCCAACGGCTCCCTCAGCCCTGACGGCTGGCTTCGAAACGCCGCGATGTTCGCCGAACATGCGCACCGTCTGAGTGCGGGAATCATGAGCGCCGCGACGCTCTGGCTTGCGGCCGCACTCTGGATCTGCGAGGAGCGGCGCTGGTTGCGACGACTCGGCTGGTCTGCCGTGGCGCTCGTTGCGCTTCAGGCGATCGTGGGCGGGTTGCGCGTGCTGCTTGACCCCGTGAATGTCCCGGCGGTCGACACGAGTGCAGGGCAGGTTTTCGCGATGCTCCACGCCTGCCTCGCCCAGACCTTTGTCTGTGTGCTGCTGGCGATTGCCGCGGCCCTTTCCCGGCCTTGGATTGAAGTGGCCTCGGGCAGTTCACCGTCGGTTCCCGCCCGTCTCCGCCTGCTTGGCGTCATTTGCTGCGCACTGCTGCTCGTCCAACTGGCGATCGCCGCGGTGATGCGGCACAGCTTCGCAGGACTCGCGATTCCGACGTTTCCGCTGGCTCCCGGCGGCCGCCTCCTGCCGGCGCACTGGAATTTTGGCATCGGCATTAACTTTGCCCATCGCGCAATGGCTCTTGTGCTCGCCGTGGCACTCGGTTGGCTTGCACAGGCTGTCTGGCGTAATCCCGCGGCCGGACGCGGATGGAAGAGCCTCGCCTCATTGGTCGTGGTTTTCGTCGGTGTGCAAATCGGCCTCGGTGCAAGCGTGATCTGGACGGCGCGCAATCCGTATTTCACCACCGCGCATGTCGTCGTCGGTGCGTTGACCCTCTCGGCGACCTTCATGCTCACTTGGGTGATGCACCGCGACGTTTTGGAGGATTTCTCGGAAATCAGCGAAGTTGGTTGCAGGGGCCAGAACCCGACGGTCGCGCGCATCCCTGTTCGCGCATGAACCTCGGCATCGAGCATCCGCACAATTCTCCGGCGCAAAGCGTTCTGCCCGCCGACGCCAGACCGTTGGCCCGGTTTGCCGATTACGTCGAACTCACGAAACCACGGCTGAGCCTGCTCTCGGTCCTCACGGCTCTCGTCGGCTACCTCGCAGCGCTGCCTGCGCGCGCCGACTGGAGGCTCCTGGCGTTGCTCGCCGGCACCGCGGCGTGCGCCGGCGGTGTCGCCGCGCTCAACCAATGGCTTGAGGCTGAGACCGATGCCCGCATGCGCCGCACCCGAGACCGGCCGATTCCATCAGGGCGTGTCAGCACAGGCTCCGCCTTCGTGCTTGGCTGGGGCCTTTGCGCCGGAGGTCTCGGCCTGCTCTTTGCAGAGGTCAACGGTCTCTCCGCCTCCCTCGCTCTTGCGACCGTCGTTTGCTATCTCGCGCTCTACACACCGGCAAAACGCTGGTCGCACTGGTCGACTGAGATCGGTGCAATCGCCGGTGCGCTGCCCCCCCTGATTGGCTGGACGGCCGCCGCAGGCCGCATCTCCGGGCTTGGAGGCATTCTCTTCGCCGTGCTCTTCTTTTGGCAGATTCCACACTTCATGGCGATCTCCTGGATCTACCGCAAAGACTACGAGGCCGTGAACTTCCCCATGTTGCCAGTCCGCGACGCCGCAGGCGGCCGGGTCGCGGCATGGTCGTTCATTTGCTCTGCAGTGCTGGTCGCCGTGACACTCCTCCCATTTGAGTTCGGGTTCTCTCACGCGGCCTATGGGGTGGCGGCCGCCGGACTCGGGCTCTGGTTTCTCTGGCGCGCTGCCGCGTTTCTGCGGCCGGCCGGTCGCGAAGCCGCGGCACGGAGACTCTTCTTCACCTCGATCATCTATCTGCCGCTGCTTCTCGCCGCGCTGGTGATCGATCGGACGGTCTTCGCGAGATGACCCTTCACGATCTTCCCGCGGTCGATGCCATTCTCAACGGCGCCGCCACGGTGCTGCTCACCGCCGGGTTTGTTTTCATCAAGACGAAGCGGGTTGCAGCCCATCGGGTCGCAATGCTGTCCGCCTTTGGTGCATCGGTGGCATTTCTCGCCTGCTACCTGACCTATCACCTGCAGACCGGCGCGCACACGCCGTTCGGTGGTACCGGGTTCATCCGTGCGATCTACTTCACCATGCTTATTTCGCACATCCTGCTGGCGTTCGCGATTGTGCCGCTGATCCTAACCACGCTCACGCTGGCGTTGCGCGGCCGTCTTCTCCGGCACCGAGCCTGGGCGCGATGGACGTTTCCGCTCTGGTATTACGTCAGCCTGACCGGCGTGCTCATCTATCTGTTCCTGTACCAATGGTGGCCCGCAGGAAGCTGACCAGGTCCAGCTTCGTCAATTTTCGCGCGAACCCGCCTCGCGGTTGCGACGAACCAACTGATCATTCGTTCACGCGGCGGGCCCAGCGGTCCCGCCCTCCCTCAAGCATCGACCCGACACGTTGCCGGCTGTCCCGCCTTATTCTGGAACCTCGTAAAATTAGAATCCATAATCAGACTCCTTTTGCAGGCGCTCCGTTTGCACCGGAGACGGTTCACGTTATACCTTTCGCCGCGGGCGAGCGAATGCTCGTCCTTTCTTCCGCCTGATCATCACGAGCTTCTCCGGTTTCTGCCGCATGCGTCCTTCTGTCCGAACGCCATTGATTCGGTGTCGCCGCGCGCTGGTGTCCCTGGTTGCCATGCTCATGCTGGCTGGTTGCTGGCTCGGCGGACCACAATCGACCTTTGACGCAAAAGGTCCGGTGGCCCGCGCGCAGCTCGATCTGTTCATGGTGACGGTCTACGTCACCGCAGGCATCTTTCTGGTGGTCGGCACGGTGCTGGCGTACGCAACCCTCAGATTCCGGGCCCGCACCAATGCCGACGAGGCTGCGGAATCGCCACCCCGACGGCATGGAAATTCCCTCGTTGAGATCTCCCTCGTCGGCGCCTCGGTGCTGTGCCTGGTGATCATTGCCTATCCGACGCTGAAGAACATCTGGTTCACCTACGACGTTCCGGCGGATCAGCAGGCCGACGCCTACGAGATCACGGCCACCGGGTCCCAATGGTGGTTCAAGTTCGAATACCCGCGGGAGCAGATCAACGGTGTCGGTCCGCTCGTGACCGGAAACGAACTCGTCATTCCCGCCGGTCGCCCGGTGCACATCAATTTGCGCACCTTGGACGTGATCCACAGCTTTTGGGTGCCGAAGCTCGCAGGCAAGGTGGACATGATTCCGAACCGCGCCAATCACCTCTGGCTCGAGGCGGATGAGCCGGGCTATTTCTACGGGCAGTGCGCGGAGTTCTGCGGGGACTCGCATGCGATCATGCGCTTTCGTGTGATTGCGCTTCCCGCTGGGGAATTTGCCGCGTGGGTCGAACACCAGAAGCAATCCGCGCGCATCGTTCCGACTGCCGGAGTTGCATCTGCTCCGCAGAGCGGCCAGCCACAGGTCCGGTTCGCAAGCGATGCGCGGAGCGACGATGATCCGAACGAGGCACTTTCCGGATCGCCTGCGTTCGATGCCGACCCGCTCGCCGCCTGGCGCACAAGACAGATTCCCGATCCGGCCCACGAAGACCCCGCGCTGATCGCCTTGGGGCGCCGCCTTTTCCAGGAGAAGACCTGCATCGCCTGTCATACGATTCGAGGGCACGAAGGCGTTGGCATCACCGGTCCCGATCTCACGCACGTGGGCGCGCGCACAACCATCGCGGCCGGCTCGCTCGAGAACACGCCCCGCCGCATGCACGACTGGATCACCAGCCCGGACCGCATCAAGCCCGGTAACAAGATGTACAACGGCGGATACACCGATCCTGCGAGCGGCCGGCGACTCATCAATCTCAACGAGACCGAGATCAATGCCCTCGTCGCCTACCTGCAAAGCCTGAAGTGAGATCCCTGACACGTGACAGGAAACGTGAGAGCAAACCTGTAATCAATTCCCCGCCGGTCGCCGACCGTCCGTCACCACCCCGACCTTCACTTTCACTTTCACCTTCACCTTCACTTTCACCTTCACTTTCACCTTCACCTTCACCTTCACCTTCACTCCATCCGTTCCCATGTCTGAAGCGCACGCAAGATCAGACCTCCTCGGCCACGGTCCGCACGCCGGGGCCAGACCGTTCATTCTCTTTCGACGGCCAACGGCGCGGACCGGTCTTGTCGCCTGGCTGACCACGGTCGATCACAAGAGAATCGGTCTCCTCTACGGATTCTTCGCCCTGAGCTTCTTCCTGCTGGGCGGCGTCGAGGCGCTGATCATTCGCACGCAGCTCATCGTTCCAAACAACCACCTCGTCAGCGCCCACACCTACAGCGAACTCTTCACGATGCACGGCACGACGATGATCTTCCTCGCCGTCATGCCGCTGAATTCCGCCTTCTTCAATCTGCTGGTGCCGCTGCAGATCGGCGCTCGCGATGTGGCTTTCCCCCGCCTGAATGCCTTCAGTCTCTGGGTCTTCGTCGCCGGAGCGGTCATTCTGAACATCGGCTGGTTTGTGAAGGCGGGCGCGCCCGCGGCCGGTTGGTTCGGCTACGCTCCGCTCACATCGAAGACGTTCACGCCCGACCTGTCGGCCGATTTCTGGACCGTTGGTCTGCAGGTGCTGGGGGTTTCCTCGATCGTCGGCTCGTTGAATTTCATCACGACGATCATCAACCTGCGCGCACCGGGCATGACCATGATGCGTCTGCCGGTGTTCTCGTGGATGGCGCTGATCACGAGTTTCCTGCTGATCCTGGCGATGCCGTCGATCGCAATCGCACTCGTTGAGGTCATCTTCGACCGCCATTTCGGCACGAGCTTTTTCGAGGTCTCCAACGGCGGTCAGCCGATTCTCTGGCAGCACCTCTTTTGGATCTTCGGCCATCCGGAGGTCTACATCCTCATTCTCCCGGCCATGGGCTATATCTCGGAGATTCTCCCGACGTTTTCCCGGAAACCGTTGTTCGGTTATCCCATTGTCGTATTCTCGGGCGCGATGATCGGCTTCATCGGCTTCGGCGTCTGGAGTCATCACATGTTCACAACCGGGATGGGCACGGTGGCCAATTCGGCGTTCGCCCTCGCCACCATGGCCATCGCGGTCCCGACAGGCGTCAAGATCTTCAATTGGATCGGAACGCTCTGGGGCGGGCACCTTCGCCTGCGGACGCCGATGTTCTTCGCCCTCGGGTTTCTCTGGCTTTTCATGATGGGCGGATTCTCCGGCATCATGCACTCGGCCGCGCCGGCCGATTCCCAGCAGCACAACAGCTACTTTGTCGTGGCCCATTTCCACTACGTGCTGATCGGGGGCTCGACGTTCGGTCTGCTGGCCGCGATCCACTATTGGTTTCCGAAATTCTTCGGCCGCCTCGTCAACGAGTTCTGGGGAAAGGTGTCCTTTTGGACGATCTTCGTCGGTTTCAATGCCACGTTCTTCCCGATGCATTTTCTCGGGCTCAACGGCATGCCGCGACGCACCTGGACCTATGATTCCAACATGGGCTGGGACGGAGCCAATTTCCTCTCAACCATGGGGTCGTACCTGCTCGGCCTCGGCATCCTCATCTACGTGCTCACGCTGATATGGAGCCATTCGAAGGGCGAGAAGGCAGGACCGGATCCATGGGACGCACGCACGCTCGAGTGGAGCATTCCGTCGCCGCCACCGGACTACAATTTCATTGCCATTCCAACCGTGCATGCGCGCGACGCCTGGTGGTACGAGAAACACCATCCTGAGGAGACGGCGCTGGAGCAGCGTGAGCACACTCGCGAGGAGGCCGACCACGGGGGCATCCACATGCCCGACCAGTCGTGGTATCCGCTCGTTTCGGCCGTCGGACTGCTGGTCGCGGGACTGTTCTTTGCGATCAGCTGCTATCCCGCTGCGATCGGCGCGGGGGCCGTGATGGTCGCCGCAATCTACCTGTGGTCGCTCGAAGGTCCGGGCGGTTACCACGTGCACCCATGAGCCTCGCCACCGCCGCCCCCCTCGCCGCGCGTGACGATCCCCCGACCGCAACGGGGATTCCGAACAAAAAGCTCCTGCTCTGGGCGTTTCTGGCTTCGGACTGCATGTTCTTCGGAACGCTCATCTCAAGCCACCTCGTCTATCGTCTCCATCCGCCGCCGGGAAATCCCAATCCGACACAGATTTTCAACATCGAGCTCACGTCATTCTCGACGTTCATCCTGCTCATGTCCTCGCTGATGATGGCCCTCGCGGTGAACGCGATCCAGCGAGGGAAGGTCAGGAGCATGCGTTCCGCGCTCCTCGTCACAATCGCGTTCGGACTGACCTTTCTCGGGTGCCAGGTCTTCGAGTTCAATGACTTCGTGTTCGAGAAACACCTGACGATCTCGAACAGCATTTTCGGATCCACCTTCTTCACGCTGACCGGCACGCACGGGACCCACGTCGCGATCGGAATATTCTGGATTGCGCTGATGTACATCCGCTCATTCAAGCCGGTCGACGCAGCTGGCGGCGGTTGGGTCGGTCGTGCGGTCATTCATCTGGTCGTCTTCACCGCCGCCGCGCTTCTTTCCATATATTCGGTGCTCGGATTCGCCCACGCGATGCTTGCTGATGGCGCCAGCGGAAACCTGCGCTCCCTGTATATCCGCTCGCACGGCGCCGCAATTGCAGGGGCGCTCCTCGCCTTGGGCGGCCTTAAATGGCTCGGCCGCCCGCGCGGTCCCGTGGATTTCGACGAGCACAACGCGAACGACGTCGAATCAATGGGGCTCTACTGGCACTTCGTTGACATCGTCTGGATCGTGATCTTCACCGCGGTCTATCTCCTCGAATATGTCTATCCCGCGGCCCAAGTCCGCTAGTTTGCGCCGTCGTCCATCTTCACTCTCACCATCACTTTCACCCCCAATTCCACTTTCACTTCCACTTTCACTTTCACTCGCCCTTTCACTTTCACTTTCACTTTCACTCGCCCTTCCACTTTCACTCGCCCTTTCACTCTCCCTTCCACTTTCACTCGCCCTTCCACTTTCACTTTCACTCGCCCTTTCACTCTCCCTTCCACTTTCACTCACCCTTTCACTTTCACTCGCCCTTTCACTTTCACTTTCACTTTCACTTCGATGGACATCTCCCTTCCCGAGGATTCCCCTGGCAACGTGCACAACCAGAACCGATACAACGTCTATGTTCAGATCGCCATGGCGCTGGCGGTGATCACCGGAACTGAGATCCTCCTCATCTTTCTGCCTTTTGCCAGATGGCTGGTGATCGGGTCGCTTGTAATCCTGTCTGCCGTGAAGTTCGTGCTGGTGATCTCGATCTTCATGCACCTGCGCTGGGACAAGATGCTGTGTACCTCCATCTTCATCATCGGACTGGTTCTGGGCGGCGGCACGATGTGGGCGCTCATCTCGCTCTTCAACGCAGGCGCGAGCGTTCCGTTGTCCGCGCAGCCTTGACCGCACTCGCACAACAGGGTCTTCACCACGGAACACACATCTTCTCGCATCGTTCTGGCTTGGACAGATGTTTATGATCGACTGGCGCCACTGGCATAACGAACCCTATCTGGTCGGAGGCCTGATTCTGCTCGGCTGGGCGTACGCCATTCTCACGGGCCCGCTGCGGGTGTTGCTCGAACCCGGTGGGGCATTTCCGCGGCACCACGCAATCAAGTTCTATTCCGCACTGCTGATCTTTTATCTGGCAGTCGGATCCCCCCTCGACCAGATCGGCGAGCGTTTTTTGCTCAGCGCTCACATGGTGCAACACCAGCTCCTCATTTATCCGGCCGCCGTTCTTTTTCTCCTTGGCCTGCCCGACTGGCTCGTGCGGCCGATGACCGGCGCGCGTGCCTTGCACGGGCTGCTCTGGCTGTTAACCCGACCCCTCATCGCCGGCACGATCTTCGTAACGGTGTACAGTGTCTGGCACCTGCCGTCGCTCTACGACCTGGCGCTTAGGGACAGGCTCGTGCATGTCGTCGAGCATCTGATGTTCTTCGGTGCCGCCCTTCTTTACTGGTGGCCGCTGCTGAGTCCATCGCGCGAGCTTCCGTCCATCAGTTACCCGGGCCAGATGCTCTACGTCGTCGTGGTCGCGATCGGCATGACGCCCGTCTTCGCTTTTATCACGTTCTCAGGCGATGTCCTTTATCCCACCTACGAGTTTGCACCGCGAATTGTCGCCGGTTTCAGCGCCGCCAGTGACCAGATTCTCGCGGGCGCACTCATGAAGATCGTGGGCATGACCGTCGCCATGATCGCGTTCGGCACCAGTTTCTATCGCTGGTATCGGGCCTCGGACCGGACGGTGAATCAACCGGCCTGACCTGCGCCGGGCTTGAGATTCACGGGTTCGATCGGACCCAGAAAATGGGGCTTCCGGTCGAGAACCCAGACGTCCAGACAAGCCATCGCCCGGGCGAAAACCTCCCTCGCCCGGACCCGGACCCGCCAGCTCCAATCCGGGTCCTCTGCGGCGTAGCCTTCCGCGTCCAACCCAAAATGCCGCGCAATGAAGACTGCTCTCTGCGCGTGGAATCGTTGAGACACGACAATGATCCTCTTTTGCCGAAACACGAATTGTGCGCGAACCACCGAATCGAGCGTGCGGAACCCAGCGAAATCCATGGTGACAAACTCCCCCGGCACACCCGCCCGCACCAGGTCGTTTCTCATCGTCGCCGGCTCATTGTAGTCGGAGCGCCGGTTGTCTCCGCTCACGATGACGCCAGCCACCTTGCCCGCGGCGAACAACTCTGCTGCCGCCTTGATCCTCGCCGCATAATAGAGATTCGGCCGGCCGGCGTATCGCGGACTCGTGCCCAGCAGGAGCGCCACAGGCGCCGGCGGCACATCCGCGAGCCTGTCGTGCACAAATCCCGCGGTGCTCGCGCTGACGAACCAATCGCAGCCGAGCAGGCCTGCGGCGGCGACAACAAAGACCGTCCCGCACCACCTACAAAGACACCGAAAACCGCGTTTTGGCCCACGATTCATTCCAGATCCAGCAGTTCAATTTCACCGCAGATCGTACGGATACATAGCGTCAAAAAGCGGACACAGTTCAAGACTTGTCGTGTCGCCGAGGGATTCGCCCCACGTTTCATGCTTTCAAGCCGACTGGATCTCGTTGGCGGATCGTCCCAACAACAATGGACAGGCTTTGCACCTATATCCAGCAACGACAACAAGGGACAGGCCTTACACCTATTGCACGGATCGGTGGTGGATCGGAGAAATGAGGAGGTGGAGAATTTGGAATTGATCGGTCCGAAGAACCGGTAGGATTGGGCAGTTCATGCGACAACTGCGGATCAAAGTGCCTTCGGATACCGGCGATGCGATCTACCACTGCATGAGCAAGACGGCGGGCGGGTTATGGCTCTTCGACGATCCGGCGAAAGAGGTGTTTCGACGCCAAATGTGGGAAGTGGCCGAGTTCTGCGGTGTCGATATTCTTACCTACAACCTACTCTCAAATCACTTCCACATTCTCGCGCTCGTACCCAAGAAAACAGAGATCGCCGACGCGGAACTGCTGCGGCGTTTCAAGCTCCGCCATCCGCCTTCCGCCCGCCGGCAGTCCGCGCACTTGAAGAGCATTGAGGCGATGCTTGCCAGAAATGGGTCCGAGGCGGAAGCGTGGCGGCATCGGCAACTTGTCCTAATGGGGGACATCTCGCAATTCATGAAGCTGCTCAAGCAAGGCTTCTCAATCTGGTATAATCGCGGCCATGCACGGTTTGGCACTCTCTGGGCAGAACGCTTCAAATCGGAGCTGGTAGAGATCTCCCGCCGGTCAGTGGCCACTGTGGCGGCCTACATCGATCTGAATTGCGTGCGAGCGGGATTGGTTGGTGATCCCAAAGACTATCGCTTTGGCGGATACGCGGAGGCTGTAGCGGGTAATCTCGACGCACAACGAGGCGTGGGCTCCATATTGGGCATTGCCGAATGGGTTGACGCGCAGCCGGCCTACCGACAACTGCTTTTTGGCACAGGCGCTTCCGCAAGGGAGCAATCAGCGAGCATCACACCACATCAGCTGCAGGAAGTTGTCGCAGCTGGCGGGCAATTGCCTCTAGCCGTAGTCTTGCGCTGTCGGATCCGCTATTTTACCTGCGGTATGGTGCTAGGTGGCCGCGCGTTCGTTCAGCACCATTTGGCCGCGCAGCGGCTTCCGGTGGGCCGTGGAGGGTCAGTTGGCCCCTGGCTGCTGCCACCGGTTTCCGATTGGGGCGATCTCGCGATCCATCATCGATTGCGCGGCTCCGCATTCGGGTAGGGAACGCAGCAAACTACTCCCCTGAACCTGAGGCCACAGTCAGCACCCATCGAAGTCCGCGAATCGAATAATGGGATTTGTGTAGAACTATCGTCTCAGCGGCAAATGACAGGATAGTCTCGCCCTGCCATCGTCATAGCCGGAATATCGAGCATCGCCTTTGGGCCTTTGCGCTTGATCCAGCGAGTGACCGCCAGGAGCCTGTCCCCTAGTCGCCTCATCTTGCAGAAGGGGTGTGTCCCTACGACGCTGTCCGCTGTTTTTTCATTGCTCCTTCTCGGCATCACTGGGATGCAAAGTATATGATTTCCCAGCCGAGCCTTCCGCGGCCGGAAGGCGCCGCAGGCCTCTGACATCAGGCAATAAGTGAAGACCGTGGATTCATTCTCCTCTCCGATGGAAGCGCATCCCATGCTCACCCGTCTCACGAGTGCGGAGATCATGCGGTCATGCAAACGGATACATGATGTCTCGATCAACGGAAAGGGCCCGTGACCGTGCGCCAGATGCAACGACCTTGCCCGTTGCCCATCGTGCTTCCGGGCTTCTTGAGCCAGACCCCGTTTGTCAGCATCCAGCTTTCACAACTATCCAATGAACACTCCGGACGTCGGATTTCGCTCGAACCGTTGCGTCGCCATTCACGTTACCAACCTCAAGAAGGCGGCTGCGTTTTACGGCGATGTGCTTGGCTTCAAACTTTTGAGCAGCACAGCGGACCAGCTTGAGTACGATACGGGTGTCTTGCTGCTCTATGTCAATCGATCGGTCGAACCGTCTTCCTCGATCCCTTCGCTATCCGTTGGGAACATCGCGGCGGCACGGCGACGCTTGACGGCTGCGGGTTGCGCGATCGTCGAAGACCGCGGCGGCTCCCTGTATTTCCGTGATCCGTTCGGGGCCGTATTCGATGTCATCGAGGAATGAAGCAGGAGCCGCAACCGCTGCTGACGACTCGGCTGACGATCATCTCCCGCACCAGGGCATGGCTTGCACTTTTTGCCGCGGAGCCCGACCGGGGGCGTTTCGTATGAAACAAGTCTACGTTTCAACCCGGCGCCAGTGGCGTCGATGGCTTGCCAAGAATCACGACAAGGAGGTGAACGGTATCTGGCTGGTCTTTTGCCGGAAGGAGACAGGCAGACCATCACTTGAGTACGAGGAATCCGTGGAGGAAGCCCTCTGTTTCGGATGGATCGACAGCATCATCAAGAAGATCGATCACGACAAATACTGCAGGAAGTTCACTCCGAGGAAGGGCGGAAGCAAATGGTCTTCGTCGAACAAGCAACGCGTGGAGAAGATCATCAAAGAAGGCACGATGACCGAATTCGGGATGGCAAAGGTGGCGGCCGCAAAGAGGCTTGGAAATTGGGAGGCCGACCCGCGCCCCGTGATCGACGCAGACATTCCCCAAGACTTCGCAGAGGCTCTTGCGCTGAATGGACCGGCGAGTGATTTCTTCGGGAAGCTGGCACCGACATATCGGAGGCATTTCATTGCGTGGATCGTCACCGCAAGGAAGCCGGAGACCCGGGCGAAGCGTCTCGGGGAATCCCTGGCCTTGCTTGCAAGGGGCGACCGGCTGGGGCTCAAGTAGAGCGGATCCGCCGTCAATCGCTCCCCTGTCTTATGATCCAGCCTGCAGCGCCGCACGAAGCCACCCGGCTCAGCGAACTTTCCCCGTACCAGTGGAAATCCGGCATCGCGGCCTGGCTCGGCTGGCTGTTCGACGGACTCGAACTGCACCTCTACACCCTGGTGGCCACGCCGCTGGTGATCAGTCTGCTTGCGGCCGCAAACGCCGGCGATCCGGCGGTGAAGGAAAAGACCGCCTATATTCAGGCAGCGTTCCTGGTCGGTTGGGCCGCCGGCGGCGCCTTCTTCGGACGACTGGGTGACCTGCTCGGGCGCAGCCGCGCACTTGGATTGACCGTGCTCACCTACGCGCTCTGCACCGGCCTGTGCGCAGTGTCGCAGACATGGTGGCAGTTGATGATCTTCCGATTTGTCGCCGCCCTGGGAATCGGCGGCGAATGGGCGGTCGGCGCTTCGCTGCTCACCGAGACGTGGCCGCGCGCCTGGAGGCCCTGGATCGCGGCAGTGCTCCAATCCGGCGTCAACCTCGGCATCCTCGTTGCCGCGGCCGCGGTCGGCCTGCTGTCGCTGCTGCCGCATCCGCCGCCAGAGCGCTACGTCTTTCTCCTCGGCGTGTTGCCGGCATTGCTGGTATTCTGGATCCGCCGTCAGGTGCCCGAACCGGAGACCTGGCGCCGGGCGGAAGCAGCGGCGCGGAACGCGAATCCCGGTGTCCGCGACCTCTTTCACGGGGAGATTGCGCGCACGACCTGGATCACAACGGTGGTCTGCGCACTGAGCCTCTCCGCCTGGTGGCTGTTTGTGTTCTGGCACTCCCAACATCTTCGCAAGTTGCTGGACGCAACCGGCCTGGCTCCGGCGGAAATCACCCAGCGGGTCTCGGTCGCGTTCTTCGGCATGATCGCCGTCTCCATCGTTGGCAACTTTGCCTCCGGCTGGCTGGCAGTGCGGGTTGGAAACCGCAGGGCGATCATCCTGATGTTCTTCGGGCTGTTCGCAAGCATGGCAGGCGCCTTTATCGTGCCGCGCGGCTTCGGCGAACTTGTCTGGTTCTGGGTTCCGTTGACCGGGTTCTTCTCAGGCGTCTTCGGGCTGTTCACGACGTACATGCCTCCCTTGTTTCCGACGCTGTTGCGCACAACCGGCGCGGGATTCTGCTACAACATCGGCCGGCTCGCGGCGGCAGCTGCATCGATCGTCTTTGGCTGGCTCGCGCCGGTCGGGGATTTTCGGCTCGCACTGCTCGCCACGAGTCTGCTGGCGCTCGGGGCCACGATCTGTTCGTGGTGGCTGCCCGAAGGAGAACGTTGATCGGGCAGAAGCGAGCATTGGGAAGCAGATCGTGAGCGCGAAACGCCCTCTGCCCGGACACAGTCGCACGCCTCGACGATTTGAACAGACAAGACCTATGATTTTGCGGCCGCTCCGGAGTCTTCGCCCTCGATGAGCACCTGGTCGGCAATTTCCGGATACAGACGTTTCACGCATTCCGGGCAGAGGCCATGGGTCACCTCCGTGTCCGAATGCTGCCGGAGATAGGTTTCAATCTGGTTCCAATAACCCTGGTCATCGCGCACCTTCTTGCAGCTGGCGCAGATTGGAAGCAGGCCGCTCAGCACCCGGATGTTCGCCACCGCTTCGGCGATCTTCCGCTTGAGTTCGCGCTCCCGGGCCTCAAGCTGCCGCACCCGCAGCTTGTACAAAATGCCGATGCCCAGCACGAGCACCGTCCCGCAAAGCAGATCGAATCCGATGGTGCGATAAAAATGCGGCTGGAGACGGAAGGTGAACGACGCGCCCACGGTGTTCCAGACATCGTTGTCATTGCAGGCAATCACCCGGAATCGATAACTGCCCGCAGGCAGGTTGGCATAAAAGGCATACCGCCGGGTGCCCGCGTCCACCCATTCCGTATCATAACCCTCGAGCTGGTACCGGAAGCGCACCTTGTCCGGAGCGACGTAGCTCAAGGCCGTATAATGAATTTCCATCGCCCCAGATCCGGGCACGATGTCCGCCGGCTGACCAACCGGTTGCGACTGTTTGTTGATCTGAACGCTTTCAATAATGACGGGTGGAACGACCCTGTTCGCAAACGAGGCCATGGGATCGATCACAACCAGCCCTTTCAGCGAGCAAAACAGGAGCCGGCCATCGGTGGTCCCCCAGGCTGCGGGCTGCACGCCGGCGCTGAATGCCATGGTCTTCATGCCGTCATTCACCCCGAAGGACCGGGATCTGATGGTCTTGATCCGGCCCTCGACCAGATCCGCAAGCTCCGCCTTGCTCACCTCGAAAATTCCCTGATTGCAGCTGAACCAATAGTTGCCGTGCCCATCATCCAGCATTCCGCCGACGAAATCCGCGAACAGCCCGTCCCGCGTCGTGTAGTTGACGAACCGGCCGTTAAAATACCGGGTCAGCCCTCCCCGGGTGATAAACCAGAGGGCGCCGGCATCATCCTCGTAGATGCCGTTGACGCGGTCGCTTCCGAGGCCGTCCTTGGCCGTGTAATTCGTGAACTTGCCGTCCGCCAGCCTGCTGACTCCGGTCAAGGTCGCGATCCAGGTGGTTCCTTTGCGGTCCATCAGGACGGCCCTCGCCTGATCGCCAGCCAAACCATCCTCCACTCGAAAGGCGGTCTTGTTGCCTCCGTCAAATCGGAACACTCCGTCCCCGTCCGTGGACACCCACATCCGGCCGGCCGGATCACGATAGATCTGTTTGATGTCGAACACCCGTTTCCACGCCGGATCCCGGGTCAGCTTGCCGTCCCTGAGTTTCAGGAGCTGGCCCGTCGCACCAAACCAGATGGCGCCCTCGCTGTCTTCAGCAATCGACGTGACCGCCGAAAGGCTGTCACCATCGACATTGGCATAACGCCGGATCTTCCCGTCCGTCCATTCCGCGATTCCGGCCAGCGTGCCGATCCAGATGTGGCCCTCGCGGTCCTGGAATACAGAGCGCGTGCTATCGATCGGAAGCCCGTCGTCCGTGGTCAGGGTTCTGAACCGGGTCCGCCGAACGCGCGCGAGTCCGTTCGCCTCCAATCCGAGCCACAGGCTGCCTTCCTGGTCGACGCACCAATTCAAGACCCATCCGACCTGGGCGGCTTCCGAACCCGGCAGCACCGGTCTGAATTGCCTGTCCACAAGCTTCAGCAATCCATCGCGCGACGGCAGCCAGACATTTCCTTTGCCGTCATCGAAAACGAGCCCGCCGCGAACAACCAGGCCATCCGGCAAGGAGAACGTCTCGCACACTCCGTCCCTGATCCGTTTGACCGTGCCGCGATCAAAGGTGACCCAAAGCGATCCATCCCGGCTCCCGGTTACGCTGACAATCCCGCCGGCCGAGGGCTCCACAATGCTCTTGTCGACGACAAACTTGTCACCAGAAAACCGATACAGCTGGCCGCCCGCGATCGCGACGACCCCTTCCCGCGAGCCGGCGGAGATGAGGTTCACCAGGCCGGACAACCGCCCGGCGCTCGTCGCGTAAGTGCTGATCCGGTCGTCAGAAAAGCGGCTCACCCCCCGGTCCGTTGCAACCCAGACATTGCCCGCCGGGTCTTCCTCGATCTGCCGGACAACGTCATCGGCCAGGCCGTCCTTCGATGAGAACGAGCGTATCACGCCGTTGGTGATGCGGCTCACCCCGTGATTCGTCGCAATCCAGATTCCGCCCTTTGAATCCTCGGTAATCTGGCGCACAAAGTCGTCCGCGAGTCCGTTCGCGATGGAATACGTGGAAAACCGCCCGTCTTTCAGAAGCGTGGCTCCGCCACCCGCCGTGCCGGCCCAGAGCCCGCCGTCGCGGTCTTCCTTCAACGCCAGGATCTCGTTTTCCTTGAGAGCGCTGTTTCGCGAGTCGAACAAGGTGAAACGGACTCCGTCAAACCGGGCCAGGCCGCGACCGGTTCCCAACCAGATATAGCCATCCCGGGTCTGCGTCACCGCCCGGACTCTTGCATGGGGCAGACCCTGTGGTTCACGCCAGAAATCGATGGCCCAGCTCTCCGGCAGTTTGTCGGCATGATCAGCATCCGCCGCCCTGAGCGCCGCGGGAACACCAGTGGCCAGAAGAACCGCCGCAAACAACGAAAGCGCTGCGGATTGGCCTGCCCTATGAATTCCGCGTTTCGTGATTCCCCTCCTTGCGATGGTATGGGTGGCCGACGATATCACACCGGCGATGTATGCATTTGCACAGGATGTTTCGAGGTAATTATCGACACGATCCGTCGCTTTCCGGAATGAATTTTGCTCATCCTCATCGCGCACCGGTGTCGCTGCAGAACGGACAAGCCGGCAGTCCGGCGCGATTTGTCAGATTTGGCCTCGCAGTCTCGGTCCAGCCGAACCGCACAACGGCCGGAGCCTTCACCAGCGGACTGGAAACCACGATCGTATCGCCGCAGATGACAGCGGTGGCGGGCACAAATCCGCCGTCGGCGCCGGCGATCTCGAAATCCGTCAGGCGTTTCCCGTCTCGGGCGGCAAGACCGTCGCCGGCACCCTCGAAATGAACGGTCACGTCTGCGCCATGAACTTCCAGACGCGCAAACATCGGTCCGGCCCAAACCATCCCCTGGCACCCGTAGGTTCTTGCCAGCGCCAGAGAGGCGAGCCGGTCGCCCACCTCGCGCTTGTGAGCCGGATGGATGTTGTTGACGTCGTCGACGAGGTCGGTCGTCGGCACCATGCCAGTGTCCGGAATCTGCAGGGCCGCGGCCTGCGCCTCCCACAACCGGGGCAATTCGTACACCGAGTGCTGTAATTTGTCTTGCCGGCTCGTATACCGGTATGGCGCGATCTGTACGAAATAGAACGGCATCGCCTCCCCGGCACCGGCCGCTGTTGCGGTCTCCGTCCGGTTCCACGCCGAGCGCCAGGAATCGATGAACACCCGCATTTTGTCGGCATACCGCAGGCCATCGTTGTAAGCGATCAGGTTGGACTCGCCCTGGTACCAGATCACGCCGCGCAGCGCAAACGGCGCAAGCGGGCGCACCATGGCCTCGTAGTTCCGCCCGACCATCGCAGCGTCGCGTTCGAACGAGCCCGCCCCCTCACCGGTGAAGACAGCAGCCAGTTTCGCGTACGCATCGCGCGGCGTCCATTCCTCGATCCGGCTGCCACCCCAGGCTGATTGGATCATGCCAATGGGAACGCCGAGCTCCCTGCGAAGCCGCCGGCCGAAATAGTAGCCGACGGCCGAAAACTCATCGCGCGCGGCGCCTGCCGCCTCCTGCCAGCCTGAGGACACAACCTCGGGTGGCTTCAACTCCTTCTCGACTCGGAAAAGACGCAGCGTTGGAAGTGGCTTCGCAATGAGTTCCTGCGCCAGTTCGGGATCGCTCGCGGCGGCCGCCGGCGCCCACTTCTTGGCGACCCCCACCGCGTATTCCATGTTCGACTGACCGGAACACAGCCAGACCTCGCCGACCAGAACGTTCCTCAGCCGGACGATATTCCCCGCCGACACGGTCATCTCCCGCGCATCGGCCGACGCAGGCAGCGCGGCGAGCGTCAATGCCCAGCGCCCCTCTGCGTCCGCCCGCGCCTGCTTTTCCTGGCCGGCAAATCGCACCGTGACCGTCTCCCCGGGCGCTGCATGCCCCCAGACCGGCACGGCCATTTCGCGCTGGAGAACCATGTTGTCTCCGAAGATCCGGGGCAGGGCGACGTCGGCTCGGAGAAGCCCGGACAGAACGAGGATTGAAACGAGGGCGGCCAGGCGGACGGAGGTCTTCATGAAAGAGGCGATGTTGAATCCGGGCTCGAAGGATCAAGCGAGAGACAAATGGTGGGGCGGCTCGTCCTCAAGACACTTTCTCGCCGCCCTGCGGGCAGTGTATCCCGCCTCGCTAGCAGCCTGTCGGGCTTCGCCCTCCATGCTGCTAAACAAACGGCGGACGCCGTTTGGTCCCGAAGCCGAAACATACGAAGAAAGTTCTTAATCGAGCGAGACTTTCTTCGCGGGAAAGCGTCGAAGGTGTATGCCTGCCCGTTTTGTAGACTTGGACCGCCAGACGCCGATGTTTCTGCCGTATGATCTGCGGGAGTGGTCTGGACCCTGAGCGGAG
>Ga0265323_10000077_pt1 | contig 55510 bp, 46 predicted proteins | sample 41225metaG_FD_193580 | JGI IMG/M metagenome (GOLD analysis project Ga0265323, IMG submission 193580) | Rhizosphere microbial communities from Carex aquatilis grown in University of Washington, Seatle, WA, United States - 4-12-25 metaG | ecosystem: Host-associated > Plants > Roots > Rhizosphere...
TTGCGTCGCAATTGGACTGACCGTTTGAACCCAAACATGTTCGTTCCGGAATCTGTAAACGTCTCTGGAAACCGGCTCGTCAACACCTATTGCGATCGCCGTTGTCGCAGCAATGCCGCCCCAGAGTAACGCTTCATGCTGATTCATGTGAAAGGGGGACGTCCACATCCTGGCCTCATCGTCGAAGAAGGTATAAAAAAAATTCTGTTTCTCCGATTTTGGCGCGACGACAGCAGTTGCCTGGTCAGAAGAAGCCGGCCTGGATTTTGCGAGAGCGATCGAATCCGGCTCTGTTTGCGAAAACGCAACAAATCCGGATAAGCAAAACGCTATTCCCCAAAGAACTATGCGCTTCATATCACCGCACTGACGGGCAGCAAAGAACAATTTACAGGGAGCGGCTTTTTTACAACGTCTCACGTTGAGAAACAAATTCGTCTTTCAAGTTATTAAAGAGGAAGAATTAAATTTCTCCTTGCCGACAACGCTCGAATTTCTTCCAGATCCTATCGACATCCATCTTGCTGTAACTTACACTCAGTGAAGCCTTGACAAAAATTATTTATCCGCTAAGGAAATTCGGCCGTTTTTATTTGTTTATTTCTTCCTATAAAAACGCCAAAACCTCTCTCATCGTCCGATGCGAATCCAGAGGTTTAATCTTTCCGCCGTAGCCTTTTTGCCAACTCCCGTCGGGACAAAGGCCTGAAGAAAATAGTGCTTCTTCGGCTAAAACGCAAGAGAGAATCAGGTTTCCAATTTGAGAGGAAGAAAGAGAATTTGAACTTCGTCACAAATGGGGAAATTTAAAGCATAAAAAAATTGCTCCCAAGGCCTTCGACAGGCGCCTGGGAGCTAATGGGAATCGCTACTGTCAGCGTTCGTAATTATTTCAGTAACACCATTTTCTTCATCTGCACTTTGCCGCCGAACTCCAACCGGGAAAAATATATTCCGCTTGCCAAATTCGCGGCATTGAACTGGGCTTGATGGATCATGCCGGCTGCGGCTTCGCCGTCGAACAACGTGGCGACTTCCTGTCCGAGCACGTTAAATACTTTCAACACAGCCCGGCCGTTGGATGGAACGGTGAACTGAATTACCGTTGTAGGATTGAACGGGTTTGGATAGTTCTGGGAAAGAGAAAATATCGTCGGAATTTTTGCCGAAGTACCGGCAACGCCTGTTGTTGTAATATTAAAAACAATCCCGGTCTGGCCCGGATGAACAACAACATTCGGTACCATCTCATTCGGAGGTATATAATAATTCTGTAAATACAGACTATAGTTGAAGATCTTATTGCTCACCATTATCGTGAAATTTCCCGAATTGTCTGTCCACACAAATGAAGCTCCCGTATCGGGATTTGATGCGCCAACCTGAACCGGGCTAGACATCGGATGCCCGTCCAGCTCAACCACTCCTTGAATAGTTGAGTTGACCTTATAGGAAACGAGGTTATAGAATAAACTGTCGTTCGTATGAAGTATCGGAAGTGTTTTTTGCGCAATCATGTGATCGGTGATGCCGTTCCCATCATAGGTGGTGGATAGTATCCAATGTTGAGATTGAGTTTGCTCGATTTCGCCTTCCAAGAAACCAATTTGGAACAACCCTGTGCCATCCGTTTGAATATAGCGGCTAAAGTTGCTGAAATTCCCCGACGAAGCGCTCACATAAACAGTATTTTGGATTGGCGTTCCTGAATCATCCTTCAAATAGCCCGCCACTTGTGCTGCCGCCGGCTGGAACACAAGATTAATGCCGCTTGGATTCGTGATAATCGTAATCGCAGTGTCTTGAGGAGTAATAATTGACGGAGGATATGGGTTAGTCTGAACTTGAACGTACCATGGATTCCCTGTCGTATCGGCGTTCATTTCAATTTGGAAATTACCCGATGCATCGGTCATGGCATCCCAGGAATTAGGCCTGCCGGAACCCGTACTTCGGCTGATTAGAACGTCAATGTATTGCGCGCTTTTGCCCGCAGGCGGAGTCACGTGTCCGGATATCAAATGTGCCGGAGAAGCCAGGTGCGATACTGTGCCTGCTTCGGTAGCAACGCTTGCACCGTTCGTAAACCTGAAAATATAATTTCCCGGTGAAATTCCCACCGGCTGATAAAATAATACATGGCCATCAGCCACTCCGTCCATATCTCCCGGACCATTCTGTCCTGTACCACCGTCGGTTTGTGTAAATACTCCGTAGGATACATCGGTGCCGGGATCGATCGTCCCGTTATGGTTGACGTCATACCAAACTTCAACTGTGACGGAAGCGCCAACGGGACAATTGTATTCCCATCTAAGAGTGTCTCCCGACACCAAACTGAAATTTGAACTCACATTGTTGATTTTCAGATTGGTGATTTGTGCCGAAACCAAATATGGAATGCATAGCAAAGAAACAACTAACAAAACACGAAGAAAATTTTTCATTTGAAGCCTCCTTTATATAGTGAAAAACTGTACAATCCCTCAGCCAATACCATTGATAAGAGTCACTATAAATAGCCGATTTTTCGCTTGAAAAGTGCCCAATACTATTTAACGAGGAGTAATTTCTTCATTTGCATGCCATTGCCAAATCGAAGCTGCGCAAAGTAGATTCCGCTTGCCAATCGGGAAGCATCGAATGTCGCTTGATGGTACTCACCCGCTGTTGCTGTATGGTGTTATTCCCTCCTATGATGGATGACTGACCGATGTTAAATCGTTTTCATGGTTTGGGACGAGCCGGCTTTATTCGGTGCGAAAAAAATCTTTGATACGGGTTAAAGATAAATGAGCCTGAACGACGGACAATTTTCTCCGTTCAGTTTTGACATCGTAGCGTCACTTAACTCATGCATTTCTTGCCTTTTGGAATTGCTGCACATTACAAGTTCTTTACTTACACAACTCTCCCCGCTGACCGAAATACTCTTTTGGAAAGCATTCCATCCACGGTTCAAACTACTGGTATGATACGCCGATTCGTCTATTCATCACTGAGAGTCTGGACGAAAATGGCACTATTGATAGATTGAGTATTATAGTAACGGCACTTTTTTTCGGCGAGGTAGGTCGTTGCCGAAAGCTTGTAATAAAGATACAGCCTGGAAGAATAAAAGGCAAATAAATTGTAAGATTGCAGGCTTGTTCGGGGTCAACATACAGAACGGATATTTTTACGGAAAAGCAATACTGTCGGTTATTACTTCGCTACTGTTTCTTCCTCAACATACTCTAACGTTTTGATAATTTTTGCAAACCGTTCCGGCATCACGGCGAAAGCATGGTCCCAGCAGAGAGTGTTAGAAATGAACCAATTTGCAAGCGTGTCGCCGTCATCGTTCGACCATCGATCCCAATGGCCGTCGCTTGGGCGCTGAATTCTCCACGAGAATTTTTTTCCGCATTGGCTGCACGTTGAATTTTTCATCATGGACATAAAGAGGCCTCCGCTGATGTGTTACCGACGAATAGAAACCTCCGGCATCGTCGGCGATGTTGGGATGATTCTTCGCGCACAAATGAACGATTTCACCTTATTGGCATCGAATACTGGCGAGGCCGGGTCAAGGCTGTTTATTTTCACCATACCCGAGGAATGGATGAACGACCTATCCTTTAAATAGAGCGCCACATGGAGAATCTCTGCCGGATTATTGTCACCGGCTCTGCGGCCAAAAAACAATAAGTCACCTTTGCGCAGATTTTGAAATTTTTCCCCGGGCGAAATCTCAACTCCTTGTCCCGCCTGCTGGTAGGCGTCGCGGTTGAGCTGCATGCCGTTCATCAGATACACTGTCTTTGTAAAACCGGAGCAGTCCATGGCTTTCGTGGAGGTGCCTCCCCACAGATATGGCACGCCAAGAAGCGACCGCGCTGTTTTTTCAACTCCATCGGGTGACGGCTTTGTGGTTTTCTTCCACGATTCGAAATCTGTTACGCTTCCGGCCGGTACAAACCCTTTTCTTCCGTCCGGTAATTCGACCATTGTCCACGTCCCCGCATTGCCCGCATTCTTCAAGAGGGAACCGGCGACAAGGTCGGAAACAGGATACGAACGCGGCTGCGGATCCTGACGCACTGTCTCGTACGTCGACAAGACGATGACCTTTCGCGCGGTCGCCCATCCATCCGACCCGCTTTTAGCACAAAGAACAAACGAATCGTCTTTCATCCAACCAAGGTATTTATCCGACGTCTGAACATAGTACCATCCGGAACTCTCTCTCAACACTTTCACAACGCTCCCCATTGTCGCCTGCGAAATGAGCTCTGCGGATTCATCGGGGTCTCCCCTCATATTCGCTACACTCACCCGTACTATGCCCCAGCTTTGTCCGGCAAGCCGCGCGTCGGGCAGAACGGTGATGCCGTCCGTGATTTTTTTGACAAGCGGAGCAACGGCGTCGATGACCGCTTGCTTCGCTTCCGCGTTGTCGACCTCACCGAGAAGAGCGATCCCTTTGTTCGTTCTCTTTGTGGTGATATCAAAGATCGCAAGCTTTTTGTCCGGCGCATATTTTGTCCGCACCCGTGCGATAACATCCGCAAAACGCCGGTTCTCCTGCGAGAGGTCAGAACATCCTATGAGAGAGAGGAAAAAAGAAAAAAGAAAGAAAATGGAGATAATTCGTTTCATGCTCGTCTTTTTGTTCTCGAAATGGCTGTAATGCTTAATATACAAAATCAACAAAAAAAACGCGAGGAGAAACACAGTAGTGGGGTCTTTTGGTTCTCATCGTAAAAACTGATGTTCACCCTGATCCCGCCGAAAAGCGGCGGGACGCGACGGTCTCCTTCTGAGTCATAGGCTCATGCGCCTCCGGCACAGACGCGCTCCGCTTGCTCAGGATGAGCCGTCGCGGCGGAGTCGAAGGGACCAGTTTAGCATCGCTTGGTCTCCACATTCATTCAAAAGACCCCACTACCAGAAAAACCTCGAGGTGATGTTACATTTCGCTTACCCGTCTATAGATGTCGGACACCTTATCGAGAAAATTGTAATATGTCGAAATTTCTTGTAAGGCAGCCTAACAAGGTGTCCGGCATCTGAGTAGTGTCCTATTTTGGGTCAACTATTAAAATACTTCAGTCGTGCGAATCTAATCGAGTCCGCGGTGGAGGGACGGAGTGAAGAATTCATGACGATTGCGCATCGTAAATCAACGAAGCCCCAATGTCGTGGATCATTCTCCCGACTTCGTCGGGATCAGGATGACAGTACAATGCATTCTAAGGTGCTCACTACTCAAATTAGGAAACTACCGGCATCTGCGCAAACTGGAACAAAACCGGCATGGTAAGTTCATTAAAAGACATCGCCGGTCAGGCCGTAAACGTCGACCGGAAGAATCTGTTTGAAGCGGCGACAACCGCAATGACAAAAATCATTAATAGCGTGCTGTAGACCGCCGCACCGCCGATGTTAAACAACCGAAGTTGAGAGAGAATTTCCACCGAAATAGGCTTTGTGCTGTAGGAATACAAGAGGATGGACGACACAAATTCTCCGACCGAGTTAATGAACACAAGTAAAGTGCCGGACACAATCGAAGGCATAATGACAGGAAGAATAATTTTGCGAAACGTCCGTCCGCCCGGCGACCCCAGAGACTCAGCGGCCTCCTGCAATGAGGGATGGACGGCATCGAGTCCTGCGGCGGTGGAACGATAAAGCAACGGCAGGTTTCTTACAGCATAGGCAAGCGGCATAATCCAAAATGTTCCAACCAAAATTGACTGGAATGAAAACAGTGAAGGCCTGTTGAAACTCAGAATTAAGCCGACGGCGATAACGGTCCCCGGAATTCCGAACGGCAGCGAGATGGCCATTTCCAAAAGCCTCCTTCCGGGAAACTTTTTTCTGCTGATGAGGTACGCAGCCATTACACCAATTACGACTACCAAAACAGCGGCTGTCAGGGACATCCGGATGCTGTTGATAAACGGGTCAAGAAGATGTGGTTCCCCAAACAACCGGCGATAGTTTTCGACAGTGAATGATGACGGGAAAATCTGGTACGTCCAGGTGCCTTCTTTTATAAACGAAAGAACAACGATGGTTGCAACCGGAAGAGCGAAAAGAATAGCAAGCGCCAGCGTTAACCCTACAACAACGATCTTCGTGAACCCGCCGTGAGAGATCTTGGAAGACGGACCAGTTCCCTTCGAACTCATGCGATGCCGGTGAGTATCTTGCCACCATCTCAGCAAAAAAAGAATGCATACCGAAATGATCGACAACAGTATTGCCAGGGCCGCGGCGGAAGAATTGTCGCCGTTAAGTTTTGCAGTATAGATTTCGAGCGTGAGGAACCGCGTCGTTCCTCCGAAAAGCAGCGGTGCAGAAAACGAGGCCATACTCGACATAAATGTTATCAACGAGGCACCCACAAACGCCGGCGCGAGCATCGGGAAAAGAATTCTCCAAATGGTGCGGGCCCGGCTTGCGCCTAAGCTCGCTGACGCATCGAGTGCGTTGCCATCCAACTGCGAAAGGGCTGAAGAAACAAAGAGATAAAAATATACATAAAAGGAATAGATGTGGACAAGGACAATCCCCGTCCATCCGCCCACGGTAAAGAATGAAGGATCGATGCCGGAGAGCATGGCAAAAACGCGGGAAAGCATACCGCTCTCTCCGACCAAAAATAAAAAAGAAATTACACCGACTAACGGCGGCAGTGCAAGCGGAATAAGCACAACTTTCGAGAGGACTGATTTTGCCGGAAACTCAACATACTGGAAAACGTAGGCGATGAACGTTCCTACAACCCCGCTACCGACAACGCTGAGGATAGAAATGGCAACGGAGTTGAACGTCGCCTCAAGCAAGGAAGAGCGGAATAAATGATTGTACGACTGAAACGAGTATCCGTTTGCCCCGGTCCCAAGGCTTTCTTTCACAAGTTCATACAACGGGAAAAAAATGTATCCGCAAACGAAAAAGACGATGATACACAGCAACGAACTTGAAGCGGCGGTAAACCGCCTCGTTGGGTTATTCATTGATAACCTTCCGTTCAATCGAACCGGCAAAAGAAAGCAATGCGAGTTCACCGATGTCGCCGACAAATCCACTATCCGAAGACGAACGGATCGCCTTGACAACTTGCCCCGCAAAGTCGACGGTGTACTCGATGCTTGAACCGGAGAATTGTTTATCAATGATCCGGCCGGCCGCTTTTCCTGAACCGGCCGACAAGATAATTTCTTCCGGTAAAACTGCAAGGAGTTCTTTCCCGGTAAGATTGGTAATGCCGAAGTATTCCCCGCAAATTTCCCGTGAGAATAAATTTGCGTGTCCGATAAACGCAGCTGTGAAGGCGTTGCCCGGATGAAAATATAGTTCGTCAGGAGCTCCGATTTGCTGCACGATTCCATGACTTAGAACCCCGATGCGGTCAGACAATGCCAGCGCTTCCCCTTGGTCATGTGTAACATAGACCGTCGTAATACCGACTTCACGTTGAAGGCGTTTAATTTCCGTTCGCGTTTCGAGACGGAGCGCATAGTCGAGGTTTGAAAGCGGTTCATCGAATAGCAGAACCCTGGGCTCAACGACAACAGCCCGAGCAACCGCAACCCGTTGCTGTTCACCGCCGCTCAACAAAGGCACGGGAATATCCGCTTTGTCTGCGAGATGAACTTTATCCAAAATATGCTGGACTTTTGCCCGGATTTCATTAACCGGTATTTTTTTCACTTCGAGGCCGTACGCGACGTTCTCGAACACTGTCATGTGCGGAAACAACGCGTAATTTTGGAAGACGATTCCGACGTTCCGTTTCTGAGGAGGAAGCGCCGTAATGTCGACGCCGTCGATGAGTATGGTTCCCGACGAAGGCGCCTCAAGTCCTGCGATTATTCGAAGCAGGGTCGTTTTGCCGCAGCCGCTGGGGCCAAGAAGGGAAAAAAATTCGCCGTCGCGGATTTCTATCTCGATCGGCGCAAGTGCTGGAAGCGTACCGAAAGATTTTGAGAGATTGTGGAGATGAAGAGAAGACAAGAGAACAATTAAGAATTAAGAATTAAGAATTAAGAATTAGAAATTAAGAATTAAGGATGAAGAGCTGAGAAGATGTTGATTGTTCATTGTTGATTGTTAATTGCCTCGTCCTTTGATCTCCTCATCCCACTTTCGCATCCATTCAGATTCATGCTGGGAGATCAATTCCCAGTCGACATGCATGGATGTGAAGGAAGTCGAAGTAATCCAGGAGGGAAGTTTATCTTTTGGGATGCCGCGGCGCGCGGGAATGCGGTAAAATTTGTCCGCCTGAAGAATACAACTTTCTTCGCTTGTGACAAACTCATAGAATTTTTTCGCTAATTCCAAATGCTTCGCACTGGAGACAATCGCGATACCGTCTGTCAGCACCACGGTTCCGCTCGCAGGGACATTGTAATCGAACGGATAGTTGTTCAACTTCGCCTGCAAGACGACATCCGGCATATCCCAGAGCGAAACGGCCGCCTCTTCCCTCGCAAGCTTCAAATACATTTGCGTCGGGTCGGAGGTGTACGATTTTGTGTTCGCGTCCAACCGGCGAAGCCAATTGAAACCGTTGTCCTCCGACCCGAACTTTGCGACCGATGACGCAACCATTGCAGAAAAAATCACGCGCAGCGTTCCCGAAGCGAGCGGATAGCGGAGAATAATTCTGCCTTTCCATTGAGGGGCGAGAAGGTCATCCCAGTCTTTCGGCGCATCGTTCTTCGTCAACAGGTGAGAATTGAAGACGATCACTTCCGGCGTGACAAACGTTCCATACCACATATCAGCCGCACTCTTGAATTCAGGCGCTATGCTGTCAGCCCACGAAGGGCGGTACGCCGAGAGAAGCCCTTCCTTTTCAGCTCGCATGAATATTGTCGACGGCGCCCCCCACCAAAGATCGGCCTGTGGGTTAGACATTTCCGTCCTGATTCTGTCGTACGCTTCCTGGGATCCCATATCGAGCCATTGTACATCGACACCCGGGTTCGCCGCTTCGAATTTTAGAGCGAATGCTTCCAGCATATCTTTGCCATGCGGTGAATAAACAACCAACGGTATTTTAGCAGGCTGTGAACATCCGCCGATTGCCGTGAAGATGACGAGCCACGACACGAGGCATTGCAAAGTTTTTATCTTACTTCCCACGCTTACCTTTTACTTTTTGCTTCCTAGAGAAATCATATTTGCGAACATGCGGAATGCCCCTTTATTTACTTCCTTCAATTCCCGGTACCACACATACGCGGTATACAAATATTGCCCTTTCCCATACTTGGCAAGAAGCAATCCCGTGTCTAGGGGCGGTTCACCGGGGTCTGATGAAGCTACAAGTTTTTCGTATTGCGCAGGAACACTCGCGGGCATGTACAGCGACCGCTCCTGCACCCAATCGTCCCAGGCAGTGGAGTCAATTGCGTTCGGAACATTGAAAAGAATGTTCTCCGGTTTAAGCACCGTCACCGGCGCAGTTTCAACCGTGATGCGGTTGCGTGAAATTGAGAACGGATAGGGGGCGTACTCGGGCTTCCATTCATCGGTACGTTGATACATCACGATCATCGTGCCGCCGTTTCTCGTATACTCCAGAAGGCGTGAGTTATTCTTCACCAAATCCGGGCGGAAAAGATATGCGCGGATATCGACGATGATGGCGGTATACGGCTGCAGGTCGCCGGACGACAAATCGCTCTCCGTGAGCAGACGGTGCGTCACGTTCAAGTCGCTTAATGTCTTGCTGAAGACATCATCGTAACTTTGAACAACACCGACATTCAATCGGGGAGCGACGGCAATATCGAATTTCTTTATCAACACCGCTGCAGTATCGTCGTCAATGCACACTCGAATGGGGTACGCCCCCTGCACCAAAGCAGCCGGCGGGATGATTGTCACACTGTCCGTATACACGCTGTCTTCCCTTCCGATAACAAATACGCTGCCCAACGCATCCCATCCATTCGGCACAATTGCATTGACTCTTCCTGCGGCCTTGTTTGGAAAATAGTTTTTCACAGAAAAAGGAATTTTGAGCGGCTCATCCGTTACACGAAAAACTTCAGACGAAAGCGAAAGCGTCTGCAGCGGAGCAACGTCCGCAAAGACGGGTATTTCCTCTGTCTCTCGCTTCCCTTCCCGTTCGAACGAAGCCCCGACGGTAATAAGCGGGGATGTCCGCATTTTTTCGTACAGATGACGAACTTTAGGATAGGTGAAACGAGCATCGCTCGCAACGGCAATTTCGTATACATCTTTTTTCTGATCCTCAAGTTTGCGGCTTGTCCATCCGGTGGGAAGGTTAAGCGTTGCGACGAGATTGGTAACCGGCATCAGCGGCTTTATTTCCATCGTAAACTTCTGATTCCGAACTACGATTGAATCCGACAGTGACACGGAAAGAATGGGCTGGGAAGGAATGAGAGGAAGCCGTGTTTCCTCCGGCGTGTGCAGGCCGCCGAGAAAATCATTCCGCATATTTGCAAACGTGCCGCTTGAACGGACAAGAATGTACCGTGTTGAATCAAAAAATCTGCCGAACCTGCCGCTTGCAATAACTTTATCCATTCCCTGTGTTCGGTGTTGAGCGAGTGCTTCCATCGCAAGTTGCACTGCGGTCTTACCGATCGGAAGAGTGTCGGTCGAGACGGCATTGACGACATCTGCTTTCAAGAGCGAATCCCGCTGAAAGAAAATCCGCATGAATAATTTCTTCGGCTGGAAAAGTCCAACACCCTCTTCCTTCAATTGCTCCGGATGATAGTTCGGATCCGCTGCAAGCCAAAATGCCTGCAGAGCCGCGATGCCTACGGCTTGATGGTTGCCGTGGCCGGAGGCGCTGTCGTGGTTCGTGAAGAGTACGTCCGGTTTCAATTTGCGGATGATATACACCAAACGTGCTACTGTGTTGTCTTTTCCCCAGAGGTCGAACGTCTCTTTGGCAGTCTTCGAAAAACCGAAATCGGGAAAGTTCAGGAAATAAACGTCGGAGCCGATGATGTGCGCTGCCCGTTCAGTTTCTGCTGTTCGTAGAACGCCGAGGTCGGCATATAATTCCGGACCGATTTCGTTCTGTCCCCCTTCGCCGCGTGTAAAACAGACGGAATAGACCTTGACGCCGTATTTGTAACGATAGTATGCAAGCGTGGCGCCGTCTTCATCGTCGGGGTGAGCCGAAAGATTCATGATCGACGGAACATGCTGCGAAAAAACCACCGTCGAAAACACAACCGTACAAGAGATAATAATCAGAATTCTTTTCATGGAGTTAAGGTAAAAAGCGGTTAGGGGAAAATTTTTCTTTAATATATTCAATTATAGATCAATGAACAATCAACAATGAGCAATAAACAAATGATTCATCTGCGGAATCCTAATCTGCGCGAAATCTGTGTTGATCTGCGGAATCATATGCGAAATCTGTCCTAATCTGCGGAATCATATTCTGCGTCAATCGGAGAAATCAACAATTACCCCGTCTGACGTACGCGTCAAAGCCTTTCCCACTTTTCTACCTTACCGTCCACTACTTGAAAGAGCGGGTGCGCCTGTGGGAATGAAATATTCTTCAGTGCCAAGAATTTATCAGGGTCTCTTTTTTTAAGTTTCTTCTTGAGATGCTCAAACTCATATTCGAGCTGTCCTCTTGTGACATGTATCCTTTTCCGTGAACGTCTCTTGCCGATTTTCGTTCTATCAAATTCATAGCCTCGCTTTGCCGATTCGATGAACACTCCCATCAAATATCGGTCGATGGCCGGCACGCCGTTCTTTTGTGCTTTGAACCGTACTAATTGCGGATGATGCTTATAGCCTTTTGTCAAGCCTCGCAGAACTTTTTTCGCAAGAAGACTTTCGCGCCAAAGCGCAACGAGCCCTTTCGAATCGAGGTACTGCGGATGAATCGACCACAATCTCATAAGCGGTATTTCAATGGAGCACGTGCATTATTGCACATCCCAACGCTGATTGGTGACCGGAGGAGCTGTCGGAGGCATGATAGAAATAAAGCCGTAACCTGCGGATCTGTGACAGCTGTTGCATGCATCAAGTGTCTCCCCGTACGCCGCCGTAAATGTTGAGCTCGTTTTAGAGACGATCGCCTGGCGCATAAGCGGAATCTGCGTTTCCTGAATGCTCTGAAGAACACCAGAAATATCAAGGCCATTCTTGAACACGTGCAGCATTCTTGCTTCATCCATCGTCTCGCTCATTTTATCCAATTCATATGAAGCCAGGTCCCAGTTCGACGCCCCGATAGCGAACCATAACTTGGCTGCATGAAGCTGGATCGTCGACATATAATCCCCCAATCCCGGCGCTTGTTGTTTGAGCTGGTCAAGCTGCTGCTGGAGATCTTTCAGAGAATCTTGAAGCAACGTTACGACGGCCTTCAAATCCTGGGGGTGCGAATCATCCCCAGCTGATGCATTCTTTGATGAAAAAAGAACGCCGGCGAACAGCAAAACTGCAACCGCCGCAATGACAACACTCCTCTTATCCATGCGATCATCTCCGTTACATTAATCCTGCCAACGAACAAAACCATCCGAATACTGCTGCACCAACAACAATCCAAGCAGCATGAAGATTCCATACTACGATAACTACTGCGGCAACAATAAAAATAGTCCACGAAGCCGGATTTACCAAGGTTGAAACCCCAAGCGTCAGGCAGACTGCGAGCATCAAACCAAGAGAGGCAGCATTGACACCGTCAAGAAAGCCGGCAGTCAGCGCTGATTTCCGCAGCTTCGGCACGAACGGACGTATCGCAAGAACGAAGATGAACGACGGAAGGAATATCCCGACCGTCGACACCGCCGCGCCGGGAAATCCAAGAATCAAATATCCTATAAATGTTGCCGTCGAGAGAACAGGTCCGGGCGTGAATTGTCCGACTGCAATTGCATCAAGAAGCTGGGTCTGCGTAAGCCAGTGTCTCGCATCGACAAGTCCGCCCTGAAGGAACGCCGCGAGGACATATCCGCTTCCGTAAAGGATGGAACCGATTTTTAGAAAAAATAATCCAAGCCCCGACAGGGTAGGAGCCTTTGCCACTAGCTCAGGAGCCTTGGATGATACCGACACAAGCACTGCGGGCAAAGCCATCGCCAGCAATATCGGAAGAGGATGGTTCTTCAATCGATTTCGATTTCTCCACAGAAATCCGAAAACGCCGGCCGCAGCCAGCAACACTATCGCATCTACCTTAAAATAATTCAATGTGCACACGACAGCGCTGACAATCAGTATGAAGCGGTTTTTGATCTGAGGTTTGCCGAGCCGGATTAGTGCGGCGAGGATAATGGCAATTACCGCCGAACGGATTCCCAAAACAAAATTACTGAATTGCGGAAACGAACCATAGAGAACATAAAGGTGCGCGAACACCATGGAAATGGTAACAGCAGGAAGGATAAAGCAGACGCCTGCGATTACAAGGCCCTTCCATCCTGCTCGTATGTAACCGATATGGATTCCCATTTCGGTAGAGTTGGGACCGGGTATCATATTCGTCGCGCCGAGCAGGTCGAGGAAGTATTCGTGCGTGATCCATTTCCGCCGTCTCACGACCTCATCTTCCATCATTGCGATATGGGCTGCCGGTCCTCCAAAGGAAATTGTCCCAAGCCGCAGAAACAGAAGTGCGACTTCCCCCAAGACATGGCTCGTACTTTGACGGACGCTATCGTTATCGTCCATTAATGACGGCACTGGCTTACCTTTCGAGGATTAAACATAGAGAAGATTCGCGGCTCTCTGTGAAACAATTTTTTTGTTACACAGAGTGGCACAGAGATTCACAGAGTTCTACAATGTCGGTCACATAAGCCTTTGTTCTTTTTCCAGCCGCATCCAGTGAAGAAGTCTATGAGCGACCGGAGCAATCATGATCCCCGCGACAACAAGAAATATCATTCCCGAAAAAAGAGCATAGAAAGAAGCAAAAATTTTTCCGGCGGAAGTGTGTAATTCGTTCACCGGACCCATGCCTCCCAAAATCATTGAAGCATTCAGTAGCGCATCGATCAACGCCAAGCCCTCGGTGATGCAGTAGCCTGCGATGCCCAACCCAAGGGAAACAAAAATGATTGCAGATGCAAAGAGCCAGTGGTAAAGCATCCGGCGGAGAAAATGCCTTCGTTCCAATAAGGGCTTTGAAGTGTGTTCGTACACGTGCTAGTCTTTAGTTGTAAGTTTTGCCTACTGTTGACTGTTTACTGACTACCGCATCTTCACAAGCTTTTGCGTAGCGGCCGCTTGCTGCCCGTTCCCACTGACGACGACCCGGTAGAAGTAAACACCGTTGGCGATATCGTCTCCATCTTTATCCCTGCCGTTCCAATAGAGATTATCGTCGGAATTAGTATAACCGTTGGTTCCGATATGAACCTTTGATGAAAAGTCGAGGTCCTGGATCAACCGCCCGGCGACAGTGTAGATCTTGATGTGGGCGCTCTGGGGATTGCCGGCTCCGGAAAGCATAAACGTGAAGGTCGTCCCCTTGCGAAAAGGATTCGGTATATTATAGAGGTTCATCAACTCCATCTTGCTTGCGACCTCTGCCACGAGCACGGTGGTATCGGACGAATTCCCCGACACATCCTGGGCAAAATATTTGAAGGAATTCTCTCCATCCGGCAGGATCGGCTTCCAGACGACCTGAGACTTTACAGGATCAAACTGAATTCGTTCGGCCGAAGCGAAAGACACTTTTTCTCCGTTCAAGAAAATGAAGAAACTAGATGTGTCGGCTAAGGTTAATGGAGCCGCATTGTCATCTTTCATCTGTAAAACCACGGTCGGAGCGACGCTCACAAAGTCGCCGTCAAGTACATGCGCACCGTCAAATGTGACGTCCAAGGTAGGCCTGACCGTATCCGCTATCACCGTGTAAGAAATGCTAAACGAATTATTAGACTTATCAATCTCCGGCAGTGTGCTATCAGGATCAATTTTAAAATAGAACGAATGGCTGCCGTGTTTTCCTCGGCTGTCATATTGTGTTTGCACAATGGCAGAATCCTGTGCGTGTATCACGGGAAAAATTGTCTGCGTTAGCGTCCGGGGGAATCCACTGTCGTCTGTCAGAATTTCCGCCGTTACACTATCTGCATCTACTCCGCTGACATTAAACAGCTTCATCGATAAATTGGAGACTTCTCCTTCATGCATCGTCGTTTTCTGGACAAAAACGGTTGCCGGAGATAAGGCGAGTTCCGTCGGAGGTTGTGATGTAAGGGTCCATTGTTGAACCGATGGGGAAACTGCCGCATTGTTCTGCCGGAGAGTAAAGACAAGTTTCCCGTTCGGATATTGCCGGGCTGAGACATTTTGCACATTTAACGATGCCGGGTTAGTTGCCGATGCAACCGTGTCAACAGCCCCGCGCCTCGAAATTCCCGCAACAGCAATTGAGAAAGAAGAACCTGAAGGAACAATGCTTCGGACTGCTAAGTTTTTCCAAGATGCAATCGGACCGAATTTTTGGGTCACCACCGTACCGACAGATTCTTTGTGAAAATACGTTGTGTCGAGACTTGCTTTGCCCGTCGTGCTTAATTGATACGATTCGGGAACCGAACCGGAGACGGCTCCTTTCTTTCCGATGATTGCCCATGAATCGCGCCAGCCGATCTGATCGACAAACTTGCTGCCGATCAATTTGTAGGCAGTGCGTGCCGACGTACTGAAATTATTTGAGCCTTCACCGATAATGACTGCAATAACATAAAATCCGGCGTGGACAGCATTGATGAACGAAGTCAATGAATCAGCCTGTGCAGGATTGGAATACAACCCAAACTGCCGTTGCGCAACGAGATTATAATTTGTATCCAGTACGGCAATATAATGGCACGTATCGGGTGTGCCGGGAATGATGTTGATCCCATTCACTTCAATATCGCCAAAGTTCCCATCGGCAAAACCTGCAGAGACCACTCTGAAATGAGTAGGGGTATTTTGTATGTGAGCTCCTACGGCCTTCGAGTACGCCGCATGAACGAACGAATTTTCCGACCAGGCGATCGAATCAACCTGTCCTGTTGCACTCTCCGTGGTATCTCCCTCAAAGAACGTTCCGACCGTCCAATCCTCTGTACCGTTTTCAACTTTTGCACGCCACCAGTTTCGTGTCATCTTGCGCAGCGAAGAAATGTCGATTGAGGTCGAGAACTGACCCATTGTTGTGGTGAAATGCCTTGCCGTAGCAAAACTGTTCAGAGTGTCAATATCCAAAAGGATTTTCTTTACCCCGTTCCACGTTTCCGCGGAAGGATTTAAAAGAATCATCGTAGGAACATACGAGACGCTGGAGGAAGTCGGTTGAAGTGCGGTAAAATCTGTAGTTGCAACGAAAAAGGAATTTGAGGCGGAATTATCATCTTTCGACGACTCTATAAATTTACTCTGCGGGTCAATCACAACACTGATTGTGTGTTCGCCCGCCTTCCCCTTGATTCCCGGATATACAACAACGGTATCTGAGATCAAGGGAAACGCAATTCGGAGCGTCCACGTTCTTATCGCTGAAGCCTGAAAAATTTGCTGCACAAGGATATCCACACTGTCGTACCGCGCGGATCCTGTACTATGAATGACAATCCGGGCAGGAATGCTGTCGATGGTATTGGGAACCGTTGCAGGAACTATGATGCTGTTGGGATCAATTGCAAGATTCGGCAGCAGCAGGGGAACAGTATCGGCAATAACTTTATAGGGAATGACGGCGGTATTATTTGATTTGTAATATTCTGTGATGACATTATTAGGGTCGACCCGAAAAGTGAATGAATGGTCGCCTCGTTTGCCTTCGCTGTCGTACTGGATGAGAACACGAACGGAGTCTTGAGGGTTAACGAGAGGTGCAATTGTATTCTTGAGCGTTCGCAACGCTCCGCTGTCATCAGTGAGGATTGACACTAATACACTGTCCGCTGCCGATGGTCCCACGTTAAACACGCTGGCTCCTACGGTGATGATCTCTCCCTCCTGAAATGTTGACTTCTCCAACGACACTGTGTTTTGGGAAAGAACCAACTCCGGGGGTAATTGTGCTTTAATGCTCCAGTCGCTTAAAACGGGAGAAGCCAGCGACGGACTTGCAACAAAATTGAATAGCAACCGTGCGCTGGGATACCGAACAGCTGATATGTTCTGAAGGTTCACTGACAACGAATCATAGGAAGCAAAGAGTGTATCGATCGTTCCGCTATTCGAATTGCCGAGCATCGATACGGTCAGCCGCGCACCTACAGGAACAACTCGGTTGAGGGTAAGCAAATTCCAACTGCTTACCGGGCCTATGGCTGGAGTTGTTATGCTGCCGGAAGCTTCGTTTTGGACGATCGTTGTATCGAGAATTGCCTTTCCCGTAGTGCTCTTTTTCCAAGACTCCTGAACGCTCCCAGGAATTGCTCCCTTTCTCCCAACAATGGCCCACGAATCCCGAAACTGCACAGAATCGATGAGTGTACTCCCTATGCCGTGATATGCATTCTTTACAGCAGCGGTTATATTGGTCCAGCCGTCATTGATAATGACTGCAACAACAATCTCACCATTAGGAATGGAGTTAAGAAATTGAGCAATGCTATCGGCATACGCAGCATGGCCGTAAAGATCATAGGTCCCCTGTTTGATCACTGTATCCGCACTCGGGTCGATAACAACGATAGAATGTCCTCTCGCCAAGGTGCTCGGCAGCTTATTGACTCCGTTAAATTCGACTGCTCCGAAATTCCCATCGAAGAACCCTCCGGAAATCCCCTGAAGCACGGTAGTCGTGTTTGCTATTTTTGAACCGCTCAGTGGAGAATAGAGAGTGTGAACAAAAGAATTTCCCTTCCAGCCGATGGAATCTATTTGTCCAATAGCTTTTGAAGGATCTGTACCTTGATAAAACGATCCCGTTGACCAATTGCCCGAACTTGTCTGGAATTTTGCACGCCAATAATATCTCTTCGAATTTTGCAATGACGCGAGAGAAAACGATGTCGACACGACTCCCATCGGGACGCTCATCGCTAGCGGCTTTACCGGCGTCGAATAGTCGCTGAGGGTATCAACCTCTAATGTAACAAGCTTGGTCGGGTCAAAAAGCTGTGTGGTCGGATTTAACAAAACGAGATGTGGAACCAACGCTACAGACATAGGCTGTGGCTGAACGATCTTAAAATCAGTTGATGAAACAAAAAAAGCTTTTGTCGCGGAATTATCGTCTTTTCTCAACTCTGTAATTTTGTTTGATGGATCGAGAGTGACAACGACATCATGTTCGTCGGCTTTTTGCTTGATAGCGATGTTGACTGTCAATGTATCGAAGTCCAGTGCCATCGGCCTTCGCAGAAGCCATGACTGAATCACCTGTGAGTGATACATATGTTGAATTTGAACATCAACGCTGTCGCTGGTAACGGATCCGTAATTAGCGTAGACAATATTAACTGCAGCACTGTCCTGGTCATCGGTCAAGACTGTGGGCAAAGAATTGATCAGGTTTGCCTGAATCGAGAGGTTAGGGACAAACGGAATCTTTAAGTCTACTGTTGGATCGCCGATCAGTGTATTATTAAACAACATGATCTGGTTCACGGTGCTCAGTCCCTGTTGGGATATTTGTCTGAGCTTCGCGGTCAAATGCGCTACCCCAACGCGAACGATGGAGTCTTTCAGCATGGCAGAATAGAATATCGGCGGAAGCGATGTTGCAATGCTCTCATATCCTAACGAGGAGTTCCCTATATACCCGATCGCACTTGCTACCGGTCCCACGATGAAGAGTTCGCTGAACGATTGAATCTGGGGCTCGGCAAACTTTCCAGTGGAGCAACCCATGTCGGTGATCAAGGGATACCGTCCGCGAGAATTTTTCAATTGAAGAGGATCGCCGATACTATTGTCCCACGTTTGAGTCCCGCTGTGGCCTATGTACGAAATAAAAACCCCGCCCGTTGAAATTGCATCCTCTACCTGCTGCGTTGTAAACGGACCGAAATCGGATTGTGGGTTCACCGTCTTATAAAAATGTGTCGCAATGCCACCGATAGGGGCAGGAGCGACTAAGGTAGAGGCCACTTCGCTGTTCACTGATTTCAAAAGATCAATCTGCCCGGGAATCGTAGGATCGCCGCCGGTAAAGAACAAATAGTGTTTATTCCAATCATCGCTCGGAGTTGTAATAGTAGAATTGTAGAATGAAAGATACTGGGTCAAATCCCCGGCATTGTTCATGGGAATTCGTCCGACATACATTTGCGGAAGATTCATAACGGTGTCGAGAAGAGCATAGGCTACATCGCTGACCGGATACCCCACAGAGGGGACATAGTTGACCGCAGTGTAGTTTCCGAAATAGTATTTATAGTCATACGACGCATCCCCAAGAAGGGTAAGGTAAGAAGGAAGAGGACTGGTCCATTGAAACGACGATTGCACAAAAGATTGAATCGCTTCTGCGGTCGGGTAGCCGAAACCAAATTCATCGAAGATGTCGTTGACACTGAACAAACGTGCATTCAGTTGTTTCGCTGTTACCACATTCTGCACATATTGGATTGCTTCAGAGTAAAATTTTGGATGAGTAATGGCGATGTAATCGGTTTGGCTCTTGTTCGAACGGAGTCCTGCAAAACCTTTTATCGTTGTAAAAACAGGAGTGTAAACTTTTGATTGCGCCACAACAACGTACTGCTCCTGTGAACCCACAGTATCGCAGAACGTAACGGTGTACGGCGCAGAACCGGAGAGTTTATAGTTTGAGATTCTCTCTGCCGTCGGTTTTATTCTATAGAGAAGGAAATTCGACGATTGCAAGCCGGAAATTTGAACGTTCCGAAAATGCCGGTCGGTAAGAGTCCGGAAATCGAAAAGTAGAGAGTCGCCTATCACTTTGAGCTGCCGGGGATATTCAATTTCAAACCAATCATAGATAATGTTGTTCGTTGTCGCAGCTGTCGGGTACGAATACAATAACACGGAATTATATTTGGAATTTTTCAAAGAGTCTGCCAGAGTTCGCCCCCTTAAGACATTCTGCCCCCCAAGGTTGAGAGTCACGGTGTTCAAATCGTTCCCGTTGTTCATCCGAATCGCAATTTTATGTGCGGCCGAACTCACGTTGGCTCCCCAGCTTGCGATCTTTGCGTAGAGTGTCACACTATCTGATTTTGTGACGACATCGGTAGGGATAAAATACTTAGTCACTGTACCTGAACCGCTAAGAAAACCCCACGGCCACAAGTCAAAAGGGTTCCAGCGGTAGTCTTGTGAAGAATAATCATCCGTCGCGGAATTCTGTAAGCCCGGACTCGGACCTTGAACTTCCATGTGGATGAACGCAGTGTACGTCTTAAGCGTATCCGTGGTTGCAATGCTCAAGGGGTTTTGGCTCATGCGCACGCCGTTTGTGGTTCCCCACGTCAACCAGAGGATCGTCGAATCGGTATAGCGATTGAGGTATTCGTTATATTCCTGCGATAACGCAGTCGTTATGATCCGATGTTTTCCCGTGTAGTTGCGCAAGGCAGGAAATTCAAGATAATCGCCGGGGTTGAATACTCCATCGCTGTCTCCCGAAACGTAAATTGGGATCTCTTTACCGCGATCAAAAACTTGAAAGGTTCGCGGGTCGACGCCCGCAATTGCGGGGTAAATCGAATCGAGTTGAGTTTCCGTGATCCTATATATCCCGTCGTTCGGGATTGCCAGCTTTATATACTTCGCCGATGTGCTAAACCAGCCGCCAGTCGTATCGTTGAATGCGGGCATCTGGTACGGCTGGGCTTCGTCGAAATTAACAATGAGTTCCCGAAGAATGCGGTCGAAATGCGAATCCTTCATCTTGACCTGCAAGCGATCGGTTGTCGCTTTTGTCCTCACCTTGTTAAGTTGGACGTCGATAGTTTGTGCGAAGGAAGCAGCATGTGTCGATACATTATTATAGAATGGAGTAACCTCAATCCGCGCCAAATAATACCCGCGGTACCAGCCGTAACCGATAACACTGACGTTTGGTGCAGACGGCAGCTCTCCCGCAGGAATCTGCTCAAGCGTTTGCTTAACGGTAGTTGTGTCGTGTGTCGAAGGAAGATGTTGCACACGATAAACACCTTTCAAAGAAACCGGAGCGGCAACAAATCCTGTCACGCTGGGCCTGATTTCCTCGGACGGCGAAAGTGCATAATATATAACTCTTTGAGAAAGCACAGCCGACCCGGCATTAATGTCTGCCGGCTCCAAAGACAGCTTCATCTTTACCTGATTGGAATTTTGTGCCGCTACCTGCAATGATCCCCAGGAATAGCGTTTCACATTTTGACCGGCTGAGAAGAGAAATTCCGATTGAAGGAAGATAATCAATACTATGAGCGCCGATATTCGCTCTGTCTTTTTCATTTCTGTTTGACCTTTTGAAGAAAAATATAGAAAATAAATCTCGGGATTCCGAGAAAATATCTCCGCCACAAACGCCGCGGTTCTTGAAAGAATCTAAATAACCATTCTAAATGGATTCTACGCAATACCTTTGGCGCTCTTTTTTTTCCTCCTGACATAAATCCAATACCCGCACCGACAGTCATCATCACCGGAACCCGAAGCTCAGCAGAGTATTTCCACAGCCAAGCATCCTGTTTGGGAGTCCCCATTCCGATCAAAAGAATATCGGCGTTGCTTGCATTGATCTCGGAAAGAATGGTTTTATCGTCGATGTCGACGAAACCGTGATGAGTGCCGGCAATAATCAAGCCGGATAGCTCGGTTTCACACTTTCGTCTTAAAAATTGTAGAGTGTTCTCAGTATCGCCGAAGAAAAATATTCGCCAACGGTGAAGGTTTGCTTCTTTCAGCAGCAGTTCATAGAGATCAGTGCCGTTGAAAATGTTCTCGAATGCTTTTCCTTCTCCGTACAGAAATTTGCCTGCGAGATATACACCATATCCGTCAGGTAGTACGAGGTCATATTTTCGATATAGGTGAAGCATAGCGGGATTCTTCCGCCCAATCGCCGCATGGAAAAAATGCGAATAGCCGATCGTCAACCTTGTTTTTGAACGAACAGAGTCGTTTATCCGGTATAGAATATTTCTTTCATCGTATGTACAATACGAAATTCCAAGAATATCTAACCGGTCAAGAGGCATGAGAGTGACCCGTGAAATAATCCTTGTACACTTCTACAGTTCGGTCAATAAATTTGTCGTAAGTAAATTGCTGGAGGAACTTCTCTCTTGCACTTGTTCCGAGTAGATCCACTTTTTCAGGATTGTCCAGAAGATCTTTGATTGCGTCGGCAAGCTTTTCGGGGTCGTTCGGCGGGACAAGTACCCCGGTTTCTCCGTGAATGACGAACTCAGAGACGCCCCCGACATTCGTCGCAATGTGCGGCTTGCCGATACTTGCAGCTTCAAGAATCACATAAGGTAATCCTTCACGAATCGACGACAGAACCATAAAATCCGCGACGTTGAAAAGGGCTTCCACATTAGACGTACCTTGAAGAAACATCACGTGGTCATGTACTGCTTCATTCCTAACCAATTCTTCCAGCATCGTTTTTTGTTCGCCGTCTCCCAGAATGGCAAATAGCACGTTATCGATCTCCCCCCTTTTCCGCAAGATGCCGATTGCTCGGACAAGAGTCACTCTATCCTTTGATTCAATCAACTGGCCTACGCTTGCAATGATCTTTGTTCCGGCTGAAATGCTTAAAGCTTTGAAAACCTGATTTTTTTCCTTCTTGTTGAATTCTCTAAACGGTAAGATACCGTAATAGATTTGTATGACATCTTGCATTTTTTTTCCAAAATCTCTAATTAACATTTCTTGCACGACTTTGCTACAGGCAATAGTTGTATCGCCGAAAAATGAAACATGCTTTAATGAGCTAAATATATTATGGCATGTCGAAATATGAGAAAGCGACATCCTTCGGGCAACGATCCTTCCCAGCAAATCGGTATAACGCTTATGGGAATGGATTATTGTTACTTTTTCACGGCGTACAACCTCGTTAAGGATTCTATAGGAAGCCAGAAAACCAATCAAACTCTTGTGTGTCCCGTCACGGGCCAATATTGGAAGATTCACAAATGCTATTTGCTCGTCAAGGCGGGCACGAAACGGTCCATCAGTTGCAGCAACGATCGGTTGGAAGCCCCTTTCCACAAGCCCATTGGCCAAGTCTACCACATGACGTGCCACACCTCCGGGGTTCATTTCATCTGTAAGAAGTAATATTGATTTATTCACTAAAATGCACTCGCTTGTAATTGATATTCAGCACTCAACCATTCATGACATTTCTGTTAACGGTCTATCTATTGCAGATGAACGTCATTGTGTCCTTAATTCGGTAAGCATCTTCATCGAGCGCGTTCACTGTTCCCAAGAAGGCTTTCACAAAAAAACGCTAGTTTCTCCGCTCTCAATTTCCATGTATTAGCCGACACAAACTTTACAATCGTCTCTTCCGGTATCCAATTTTTCTTGCCCGATAAGAGATCCGCGGTCTTGGCAATAAAATCATCACGGTTATCTGCGATATGAACCACGTCTTTGAAATATCCGGCGTCCGCAAAATTAGTAGACACGACCTGCAGCAATTCGGAGAGCAAGTCGTACACTCTCAAAGGGCTCCCCTCTATATTCGAATGATACGGTAAAATACCGACATCAAAGCGAGCGATTTTAGAATGCAATTCATCTTGCGTCATCGGCGGCAAAAGAACAATATTCTTTTTCGTCCTCAATGATCCCGTCTCCTTTGATACTGTACCGATATTCACAATTGAAGATGCAGGAAAACGGTCCGCGAGCTCTAAAAGGAGAGCGACGTCAATATTATTTGATATTCTACCTACCGTTCCGATAACGGGATGCTCCTGCCGCTTTCTATCGCCGAAATTACCTGGCTGCCTACCAGCTATATCATATCCAGCATTACGAATTAAACACACATCCGCCGGTTGCCGATGTGCTGTCATATTTTTATAGTTTGATTCAGTGTGGATGATAACTCCGTCAACCTGAGATACCAACTGGCTAAAAACTTCGGACATGTGTCGGCGGATTGCTACGTTCCGAGCATAAGTTCCGACCGGATCTTGATAATCGAAAACCAGTGCCGAGAATTTTTGTGCGTAGTCGTTAAGGAATCCGTCCCACCAATACGGCATCGCAATGATGGCAATTATTGGACTCTTCACTCTCTTTAATTTCTTATCGAACCATGCTTTAAATAGCCATCGGTCGAAACCGGGTGTAAGACTCCCTCTATAAAAAGTCGGAAGGATCGGCGGCACCCATACTTCCAGCATGTTAGAATCATGCGAGAAACGAATATTCTCACGGCGAAGCGGATTGAGAACAGTGGCAATTGATTCCCGGACAACACCGGCTGCTGAGTTTGGCGGATTGACGTAGATTGTACGGTGCCCTTGTTTCGATAACTCGATGGCAAGGGCTCTTGTTCTGCTATGCTGGCTATTCCATGATTGCGGAGAAAACAGCATGTACGTTGCTTCGGACGCCGACATACTCGATCTCATTAAAGGTGTTTGCACTCGCCTCGAATTGAATCTCTACGGCATAAAATAGTCGTGTTTCACAGATGACTTTCTAAAAACATTGCCAATGCTGTCTGCGAGGCCTGTTGAACGCAAGATCATGAAGATCCTGTTTCCCAGTAAACTTGCAGTATAGTACCGCCATGCAATGAGCATGGTGGGTGAATTCCATAGAAGTTTCGCAAGATGCTTTCGTGCGTTCCCCATGTCCCCGGAATAATACTCCAGTCTGCCAAGCTGCATGGATATCTTCGATCTTGCTTCATCTCCCTGCGCGGCGCGATATTTTTCTTCCAGGTAGTGCATCCCCATTTCGTAGCTCTGCTGCATTTGCACATTTCTGAACCTGCTTGAGATAGATGTATCGGATATCCTAAGTCTTATCAGACTATTGGAGATATTGTGAAACCTTGCGTAATCGAGAATTCTCAGCCATAGATCATAATCAATCGCTGCGACGAGCTTTTCGTTGAACATGCCGAACTTCGACAGAATGCTTTTCCGAATAAGTGCTGCAGGAAAACACATCGAACATTGCACAGGCATTAATTCAATGATTGCCTCATGCGATGCCGGGAGATGCTTTTCTCTGACGGGATTTCCCTGCTCGTCAATTATTTGGTATGAGCTGCTCACTACATCGATCCTTTGATCAAGAACGAGCGCGCCGTACTCCATCTGCAATCGATAAGGCAAAGCTATATCATCCGCGTCCATGATCGCGACAAACGGCGCCGTTGCTTGTGCAATCGCATAGTTAAGCGCTGCTGCCCGGCCGATGTGCTCCAAAGGGAAAAACCGTATCCGCTTGTCAGCAAATTCTCTTATGACTTCTGCCGACCGGTCTGTCGAACCATCGTCAATAATAATAAACTCAAATTCTGCGAACGTCTGTTCTATGATACTACGGATCGACTCGTCAAGATATTTTTCGGCGTTAAAGACGGTCATCACGACGGATATCTTGGCTGTTGTGATTTCCAAATTCAGCATGTGCTCATCCTAGCAAAGACTTTTCATGAAGCGCTGTGCCCGCATTCTCATCAATATGGTGAAAACGTTCCCCGTTCTTGAACACATTTTGATAGAGAATGGGAGAAAATTGATCAAGCGATAATTTTTCATTGCCGTATCTTACTATTCGCATTGGAACATTGCCAACAAACGACGCCCACATCGAAAACGTGCTCGGAGGCCCCAAAATATAGTCACATTTGCTGAGGGCATATATGTCTTCAATCATCGTTGGTGCTTCGAGCGAAACTGCTTCATATTCTTTGAAGCTGGAGCCATCTACTGGTTCGTCGGAAGATAAGAAGTAGCAAATTCTCTTTTCGCCATATCCATCCTTGAACGCCTTCATATATCTAAGATAGACAGCGTCGTCAAACAAGTATGCTCCGCCATGAAAATCTGCGTAGTCACGGCGACGGATATGTATCCCAATAATGACGTCGTGCCGCAAACGCAAATCTCCGAACAAGGTCTCGACTTTTTTTTTATAGATGTTTTTCGGTTCAAACAGTTTTATTAACGCATCTTTATATTCGAGCAAAGCAGCGACATCCTTAGGATGGAACCATGAGCCTAAGTAAACAATGTTTGCTCTCTTTTTCAACAATGAAAATGCCCAAGATTCATGCGTCCAATGGTGGGAGTCAAGATAAATTCCGAAGAATTTTACACTGAAGAATGAACTAATGATTCGTAGTAGTTTCGTGGCTAAACGGTAGCATTGATATGTCAGCGTGTCGATTATCTGCGGCTTTCTGACAATTCTGAAATGGACATCTGGGACCGCGGCCAAGTTTTCAAAATATGACTCGTATTCCCTAAAATTCGGAATGTAAATACCCACTCGATGCTTTAATGCAAAAGCGATGAAAAATGAAAATGCCCATAATCTATTGCACAATTGCCCGGGCTTGTCGTTAAGTATTATCATGCACGAGTTATTAATTTTCAAAATTTCCCATCCGGCATGACGGGCTCGAAGGAGTTGTCGAATGGAGTGCCATTCATTCAGTCGGAGAAGAAGAACCCTCCCGCAAACGATCCGAATTTGTATAGTTCTTGTGTTTGACTATTTAGGACGGATCTCTTTTTACCAATCCTCCCGAAGTCCCGGAGGAATGAAGCAATGCCTCTAAGAATAGGAGCAAGGCAATGGTTTTTTACTCCAAACAATACTCTCCCGATAATGATCCGTGGAATTCTAAAAACCAAATGTCTAAGGGAGAAATGCAGGACCAAAATAGTGAGAATATTTTTTATTAAGTAATATTGCCGTCTTGAATCAACACCCGATTCAGTGTCAAGAACCCGATGGACAGGCGAACTGATGTGCTGAACAACTGCTTCGGGTTCGTACGCCACATTGAAGCCGGCGTTTATGACCCTCATGGCAAATTCATCTTCATGCATGTAGAGAAAAAGAAGCGGCTCAAACATTCCGGCGCTCTGCAAAGCGGCGGTTCGGAGAATGGCACCGCACCCGATAAATGTAATATTATTCCCCTGAATAAGAGAGGAAGTTTGAACACATTGGCGATGAATATTATAGACCTTCATCGCAAGGATGCCGCATTGCGGCTCCTGCATCATCCGTTTTACTCCGATTGATAACGCGTTTTCCTCGGGATAGCTGTCGTCGTCCAGCACCAATATGAATTCGCCCGTTGCAATTTCAAAGCCCTTATTCCATCCGGCAATACCGATATTGTCAGCCAGCGGTACGACGATCGCTGCAGGAAACTTCTCCTTCACCATGCCGACCGTTCCGTCGGTGGAATGATTATCCACGACGATGACTTCGACTGAAGGATAGTCTGAAGCAAACAGATGGTCGAGCGAAACCCGAACATCATTCTTGCGGTTCCAGCTCAGCATCACGACGGAAACTAATGGTAGCGACATAGCGGCAGCGTTCAGCGAATGTGTGCCAGCTTCTCAAATAATGTCAGGGCCTGTGCAACAACTTGATCCATATTATAGTATTGATACGTTGCAAGCCTTCCAACAAAGAATACTGTAGAAAGTTTTTTTGCTTCAGAAAGATAGCGTTGATACAGGTCCAGAAATTCTCTTTGTGGAATCGGGTAATACGGCTCCCCTTCAGAGAGGGAGTATTCTTTTGCTACGGTCGTTTTTGGATTCCGCTGCCCTGTAATGTGCTTGAACTCCGTTGTACGCGTATAGTCAAAATCGTTCGGATAATTTATTTGTGCCACCGGTTGAACGAATTCTTTTTCGTGTGTTTCAAACTCGAATCGCAATGAACGGTACGCGAGGGCCCCGAAGCTATGACCGAAGAACTCGTCGATCGGGCCGGTAAAGATTAAACGGTCAAATCTGTTTTGTGGGACGTCAACAAATTGAGTGTGGAGCTCAGTATGAATATTTTTATGCGAGATCATCGCTGAAAACATTGCGGCATAACCGTGCAGCGGCATCGCCTGAAACCGGTCATCAAAGTAGCGGTCATCGATGTTTGTCCGCACTGGCAACCGTCCGCAGACGGACGGCGAAAGAAGTGACGGTTCTCGTCCCCAGTGCTTCCTGGTATACCCCCGATATAGCAGTTCATACAGCCTTCTCCCTACCTTTGAGACGACGAAGTCTTCGGAGTTCTTGATTTCTTGTATCGCTTCCCTTTCCCCTTCAAAAAAATTTTCCACTTCTTCATCGGTGCGGTAGGCACATCCCAGCAATTGATTGACGGTGTTCCGGTTGATCGGCATCGGAACCAGGAGCCCGTTGACGAGAGACCGGACGCGATGCTCATACGGGTGCCACTCTGTAAACTGCGACAGGTACGAAACGACTGTCTCGCTGTTCGTGTGAAAGAGGTGAGGCCCGTAATGATGGATACGGATACCATGCTCGTTCAGCGAATCGTAGGCGTTGCCGCCAATATGAGATCGGCGATCGATGAGCAAAACTTTTTTGCCACGCTGCGATGCAAGCCGTTCGGCCAACACACACCCGGCGTAGCCGGCTCCGACAATAAGGTAGTCGTATTTCACCGTAAATGGATCACTTTGGCGATTGAGAAATGAAATTTTTTCCTGAGATGGTACCATGCAGCAACGCAAACTGCCGCCTCCGCACAAACCGTCGCGACTGCCGCCCCGTTGATGCCGTACAACGGTATTAACACGAAATTCAGAACAATGTTCACCGCAGCTCCGGATGAAACAACAAGCAGGTAACTTCGGTTTTCGCCCCACGCCATCAACAAATGGGCAATTGCAACGTTAATATAAATCAAAAAAGCGTTGAGCAATAAAATCTGAAAAACTGTTCTTGACGGCGCGAATTGGGCCCCAAGAATAAGGGAAACAATATCCCCGGAAAAATAAAAACATATTCCGACAATAGCTAAGCCCGATCCGATAACGACCAGAATGTATTCTCGCGTCGCTTTCGCTATTGAGTGTCCATCGGTAATTTTGGCGAGATCGGGAACATACGTCAAATAAATCAGCACTGGTACGGCGCTTATAAGATTTATGATTCTGTATGCTCCCGTATAGTATCCAAGTTGGACGCCTGGATTTGTAAAACCGAGAAACACAATGTCTGCGCTGTGATAAATTTGAATCATTAATGCAGAAATGCCGAGGGGGAACGAACGGCGGACGAGGCTTTTCATGTCGACAAACGTCGGGATAGAAAATGCTCCTCCCAATCGCTTGAACACATGGCAAACGCTCCACAAATAAAACAAAAGCGTCACGCACCCGCTGACCAACGCAACATACTGAAGATCCGATGGACCCATGATAAAGCAATATGTCGCGGCGAGAATTAAAAAGGCGGAACCGGTTCTGATAAATGCTAAAGTTTTAACCTCCCGTACCGCCACGAAATAATACTGCAAATTGAACGAATAAGCGAAAATAACTATCGATTGAAAAACAAAGAACAGCTTTTCCGACATCGTCTGAGAATAATAAAACCCAAACACAATAAAAGGAATGATAAAGATAATGGACAGGAGTGAACGTGTTCCGATGATCGTCCCAATCGTCCGTCGTGAAACCAATCCTCTGTCCGACGAAAGTTGTTGGGTCGAAGAGTTTTCAATGCCAAAATTGGCGAAGAGGATAACGTAAGCGGAAATCGAGCTGACGAACCCTATAAAACCAAACCTCTCCACGCCAAGCGTTCGGGCAAGATACGCCATGGTAAGAAAACCAAAAGCCTTTGAAGAGAATTCTCCAAAGGCTAGATGGCTGAAATTCCAGGCAGCTCTTTTAAGGTTTGATAAAATGTTAGTCCTCCGCCTGCTTCGATTTTTCGTATTCGAGAATGATCTTATCCGCTACTTCATGGGGAACTTCTTCGTAATGCGAAAACTTTTGCTTATGGATGCCCCGTCCCTGCGTCATTGAACGAAGCGTGGTGGAATACCGGTACAGTTCTTTCAACGGGACCAACGCGCGGATGATTTGATGTGTAGCGTCGGAGTCCATTCCGAGAATTTTTCCGCGGCGGCTCGACAGATCCCCCATCACATCCCCCATATGTTCCTCAGGGACCATCACTTCGACTTCGTAGAGCGGCTCCAACAAAATCGGCCTGGCCTCTTTGAACCCTTTTCTGAACGCCATTTTCCCCGCGATCTTGAACGACATATCATCGGAATCGACATCATGATACGAACCATAATGCAGCGTTGCCTTCACGTCGACAACCTGATAACCCGCGATGACGCCGCTCGTCAGAGCCTCCACGATCCCTTTTTCAACTGCGGGAACGAATCTGCCGGGGACGACCCCCCCGACGATTGCGTCTTCAAATTCGAACCCGGAACCGCGCTGGGTTGGTTCGATCTTCAAGTGAACGTGTCCGTATTGTCCGCGGCCTCCCGATTGTTTTTTGTGTTTATACTCGGCATCGGGCACAACGCCTTTTATCGTTTCCTTGTACGGAATCCGCGGCTCGACAACGTCGACGTCCACGCCGAATTTTTCTTTAAGACGTTTTATGATAATCGCTAAATGCAGTTCGCCTTGACCTTGAACAACGGTTTGCTTTGTTTCGGGGTCGTAGTGAACGATAAAGGTCGGGTCTTCCTCGTGAAGCGAATGGAGGCCGGAACCAATTTTATCTTCTTCCCCCTTCGACTTCGCGAGGATCGCGTTCGCAATCACCGGATCGGGAAACACGACGGGTGGATACACGACGGGAAGAGTTTTTGCGCTCAACGTATTGTTGGTATGCGTATCTTTCAGTTTCACAACCGCTCCCAGATCTCCGGCGTTGAGTTTCGTTACTTCCTTCCGCTCCCTTCCGTTCATCACAAAAATCTGCCCAAGCCGTTCGGACTTGCTGTTCGTTTCATTGAGCAAGTCTATGCCCGCAGAAATGGAACCGGTCATGACTTTGAAAAACGAAAGCTCGCCGACGTGAGGCTCCGAGACCGTTTTGAAGACGAGCAACGACGGTCCCGCCGCCGCGTCGATCTTCACTTCAGTCTCCTTCTTGCTCGACGGCTCAATGCCTTTGACGGTGCCGCGTTCGACGGGGGCCGGGCAATACTTCACCACAAAATTCAACACGTTCAGCACGCCGATGTTGAGCACTGGTGCAGCGGAAAAGATTGGAAATACTTTTCGATCGACAATTCCCCGTTTCAACCCGACGCGAATATCTTCTTCCGACAGAGTTCCGTTCTCGAAAAACTTATTGAGCAATGTTTCATCGGATTCCGCAATTTTTTCTATCAGCTCTTCATGGAGGTGCGACGCGCGCTCCTGCAATTCCGACGGAACGGCTTCCTCGGTGTATTTTCCGTTTGCCGACGGCGTGAATTTAAGCAGCTTCATATTCAAGACGTCAATAACGCCGGTGATGCCCGGACCCGTGGTCACCGGGAACGTAACAAGCACCGCATCGTGAGAACACCGTTCCTTTATTGCCGAAACGGTGCGTTCAAAATCAATATTGTCATGGTCGACTTTCGTTATTACAAACGCCGACGGGAGGGAATACTCTTCAATGTATTTCCATACGATTTCTGTCCCGACTTCGACGCCCTCGAATGCTTTTATAAATACGACCGCCGTGTCGGACACGCGGAGTGCCGCCTTCACCTCACCTGTAAAGTCCGTGTATCCCGGAGTGTCAAGAATATTCACTTTGGTCGCGTCAATATCGGTAACGAGCAGCGATGTATTAATAGAAATGTGGCGTTCAATTTCATCCGTATGGTAATCGGAAACCGACGATCCGTCATCGACTTTTCCCTGCCGGTTCGTTGCGCCCGTGGCGTAGAGTGCGGCTTCGGCAAACGATGTTTTCCCCGAGCCGCCATGGCCAATCAGTGCAACAGTTCTTACGGCGTTTGATGCGTATTCTTTTTGTATGGGATGCTGGCTCACTGTTGTGTACTCCTTAATTTTTTTTTGCGAGTAAGCGTGTACGAGATGTTCCATCCAGCGAAGTACCGCAGCGAACGGAAGAACTTTTTCCGCGGATGAAAAAAAGTAGGCGGTGTGAGAAAAATTCTCGCACCGTGAAGAATGGCGAATTACCCTCGCAGACGATTGATGAACGCGGCAATGCCTCGAACGACCGACCCGACGATGCCCGCGACTTCTAACACGGGCGCTTCGACTCGTTCCTGAACTTGGCGCTCAAATTCTACAATCCTGTCAGCAATTTCTTTGATTGATTGAACGGAGCTTTTTACGATTGTTATCTGGTCGTCGACATTCGCCGTTATGGACCGAAGCTTAGAAGTGATCACCTCCATATTTTCCAGCACCGGGATCAACCTCGTGCTGACTTCTTTGACGTCGTTTTCAATTTGCCCAAGCATGGACTTTACCTTTGTCAGGACAACAACAAGGTACAGGGCCAAGGCTGTCAGCGCTAACACAAGGATAATCTGGGAAATCATCAAAAGAGTGTTCACGGGGATCTCCGCTTAGTGAAGTACAAATTGCCGCTATGACTTGTTCTTTTCGCCCCGGTACGCTTCCGCGCCCGCCCGCACCGCACTCTTGATTTTCGCCTCTTCGGTAATCGCTCTTTCTTTTGCGTCCGTGAGAATCTTCTCAGCATCGCCAAGGAGAGACTCCGCCCGTTTCTTCGCCTCAGTGATCAAACTTTCCGATCGCTTTTTTCCCTCATTGATGATATCGACAGCCTTAGACTTGGCGACAGTAATATATCCTTCGGCATCGTCGATAATCTCTCCCGCCTTGTTTTTGATGTCGGCGCGCAGTTCTTTGCCCGGTTTCGGCGCATACAGCAATGCGACCAGTGCTCCTACGACTCCTCCTGCCAAGAAGCCGAGAAGTAATCCTTTTCTTATGCCATTTTCTTCTTCTACAGACATTGATTCCTCCAGTGTAAACTATCTTTCGAATCGATTGATGAAATACAGTAACATTTTTTTTCAGAAAAATCAAGCGGTGGAAATTTGATCATGAGTGATGCAATAACTTTCCCCCCTCACTCTCGAATATCTTCGGAAGGTGTAACGCCAAAAGTGAAAAAAGTCATGGCAGCATTTTTCGATGGCTCCACTGTCGAATTTTTACCGTCTCAATAACGGAAAGAACCGCTCACATAATCTCAGCGTGAGCAGTTCTTCGCGCTATCGAATCTTCTTCTTATGACGCATCTTCCGCAGACGTTTTTTCCTTTTGTGCGTTGCCATCTTATGGCGTTTGCGTTTTTTTCCGCTAGGCATAGTGAATGCCCTCCTTGAAAGTTATTGTTGAATGGTGGAATGTTGGGTGAGTATTTTCTGGGCACGCTGGCCGATTTCCGTGTTAGGGTCGACACCAACCGCTTTTTTGAACCACTCGTTCGACTGAGCGAGATTACCCATGTTGAGGGTCACAATACCAAGGTTAAACATCGCCATTTGATGATTGGGATCGTAGGCTAATGCCGTGTTCATTTCTTTCAGCGCCGTCGGAGAATCGCCGCTTTCGTAATAACATATTCCCATATCGACGCGCGCATTGGCATCGGCGGGTTTGAGGTGCAAATATTTTTTATATGTTTCAATGGCACGAGGCATAAATTTCGCATCATGAAGAGCGTTCGCCAATTTCAGCAATGCATCGGCATCAGCGGGGCGGTCGTCTGCATTCTTCTGGAGTACTTCGATGTCGCTTACCAGGGTCGGACTTACAGCCGGGCTGGGATTGCTGTCTACTGACTGGTTTTCGGCTGATACTTCCTTCGGTGAGTTGCGCACGAGACCGATTCCGACGAGAACGATGACAATGACTCCCCCCGCAATCGACAACACTTTCCACGATTCGAATTTCTTTCCCGATTGCCCTTTTCTCTCCGGCTGACGGTCAAGCGGCGCCACTTTTTTCTTCACCGGTGATTTCGCCTGTGCGTTTGTCAACGGCGACCCGCATCCGCTGCACACTGCATTCGTTGATAGATTTGGTATTCCGCAGGAAGGACAAGCAATAGTGGAAACCGCGGGTGGAGCTTGGTTGTTCGCAACGGCCGTCTCGTCACCCCACAACACTGCCGTTCCGCACTTCGCACAGAATTTATCGCCGGAAGCGAGTGCCGCGCCGCAACTGCCGCACACAATGGATGGTCTTACAGCCACAATACTTTTTTTGAGGAAAAATTACCCGAGGGTCTTCTTGAGATTCTCATTCACGATAGCTTTCAAATCCTTTGAGACTTTAAAAATCGGAACATAATGTTCGTCAACCTGAACCTGCTCTCCGGTACGCGGGTTGCGGGCGACTCTTCCCTTCCGTTTCTTGACTTTGAAACTGCCGAAGCCGCGTATCTCAATATTTTTGCCGTCACGCAACGAAGCGATCACTGTTTGTATAAATCCATCGACCACTGCTTCTGTTTCAACTTTCGTCAAGCCGGTGCCCGAAGCAATGACGTCCACAATATCTGCTTTGGTCAAGTGCGTCTCCTGTGTTGTTACGGTTGTGTGAGTTTATACTGCAGCATCGGCCGGCTCAATAGATCCTGCTTCAAACCGACAATTTCCTCTCTGAGGCTGCCGAAGAATATGTCCGATAGTCGTTCTCTTTTTCTTTCTTTGACGATCTTCGGAGTCCCTGAAATTTTTGCGAGATGAGCCGCAAGCGAAATCGCATCCTCGTACGTTCCCAGCGTATCCACGAGTCCGACTTCGTATGCCTTCTTTCCGGTGAAAATTCTGCCGTCGGCAAGTTTTTTCGCGGCATCATGAGGAATCTTTCTTTCCGTTTCCACCACGCTCAGGAATTGCTGATAGACTTCGTCAATCGTTTCCTGAAAATATTTCTTTTCTTCTTCCGTCATTTCACGGTACGGATTGCCCGTATCCTTAAACTTGCCGCTCTTTACCGTCGTGGTCCCGACCCCGACTTTGCCCATCAATTGATTAAAGTTCATAAACTGAGAAATAACGCCGATGCTTCCCGTTACTGTTCCGGGGTTCGCAACAATTTTTGTCGCGCCGCACGAAACGTAATATCCGCCGCTTGCCGCAACAGATCCCATGGAAACAACAACAGGCTTGCCGCTGTCCCGCGTCTTCTTTACTTCCTCATAAATTTCCTGACTTGCGGAAACACCCCCGCCGGGCGACTCGATGCGAAACACTATTCCCTTTACCGAAGAGTTCTCGCGATATTTTTTAAACTGCCGAACGATATTTTCCGACGAAAGGATTTCATCTTTCAACTCGACAACGGCCAGGGTTCCACCGGTACCTGAGGAGTATTCTTCGTCGCCGTCTCCCTGGAAGATAAAAAAGAGGATGGCTCCCCAAAACAAAACGAAGAGAACAAACACCGTTCCGATACCAGCAAGCACCCACTTCGTTGTTTTGGTCATTGTGCAGAGCAAAAAAAGTGTCTAAGTCATTGAATCGTATACAATTATATAAAATTAGCCGCGGAAAGTCAAATGAATTCTAGGTAGTGTCCTAAATCGAGAATATATTTCATAATCTCTGAGTCATGCCAATCTGAGGATCCTCAGAATTACAAAGACCGAAGCCTTTTCATCGTCATTCCGAGCGAAGCGAGGAATCCATGACACTGCGATTACGTCGGTTGACAACGCTAGGCTGCCATTGAATGACGTTACTCCGGGTTTTTGACATAGGCCGTACCCAAATTAGGACAATGCCGAAGCGTAGAGCAGAGTCGCTGCCTCTTATTGTGCGTTAGCCGATGCGTGAGCTCGTCGATATGCCCGGACATTCTTTAGATGTTCATCGAATGTGCGTGCAAACCGATGCCCACCCAGTCCGTCGGCGACGAAGTATAGGAAGTTATGTTTAGCGGGATAGAGTGCGGCAAGGATCGATTTTCTTCCGGGATTATTGATGGGCCCGGGAGGAAGTCCGTAATGTTGGTATGTATTATACGGAGACTCGATTTTGAGGTCATTGTAAAGAAGCCTTCGCGGTCCGTCTGGCACGATGTATTGGATTGTCGGGTCGGCCTCGAGTTTCATTCTTCGGTGAAGGCGGTTATAGTACAGCCCCGCAATAATCGGACGCTCCCGGTCAAGAACTGTTTCTCCTTCAACAATCGATGCCATCGTCAATACCTGGCCAATGGTCATTTTCATCTTCCTCGCCTGCTGCTGCAGACTGTCTGAAAAAAACCTTCGAAATTCTGCGAGCATGTCGCGCACAATTTCCTTCTCGTCCACCTGCCAATAAAATTCGTAGGTGTCCGGCAACAGGAATCCTTCCAAGGAAGAAGCTCCATGATTCTTCAGATGGATCAATGACGTGTCGCTAAACTGCTGCGCCAGCTTTGCGGAATCGATGCCCACTTCCCGCTTCAAGATCTTTGCAATCAGCGTTCCGCGGAGGCCTTCGTAGATTGTGACCGATGGATTCGCGGTCGATGTTCCCGTGCTGATGGCATACAGGATTTCGCGGTTAGACACGCCGCTTTGAAAGCTATACTTCCCGACTTTGATTTTGCTCGCGTAACCAAAAACCTTTCCGCTGAGTTTAAATAGAGCCGGATGTGTTAAAAGGCCGGCGGACGAAAAAGCATCGACGGCCTGAGCAAAAGTTTCACCCCTGCTGACAGTCACGATCTTCGGAGACGGATCGAAGGAATTCGATTCCCACAACAGAAAATAAAGCCCCAGCAGCGCTACGAGAAACGCGATCGTTCCGGCCGCAGGGAAAACGCCAAATACAGCGCCGTTACTTCTGAGAAGAAGGTTTCTTCCGTTCAATCATCGCCTCACGTTCAAGTTTCCTGGATTCGTCGATAATGCGTTCGAAGAGGCGGCGGAGTGCCGCGTCGGATAACGGGCCTTTATTGGAACCGAGCACATTGTCCAGCACCTCGTGCTCGCGACGCGGTGAATATGCTTCTAAACCGAGCTGCTCTTTTATTTTTCCAATCTCGTCCGCGTACCGCGCACGTTCGTTGAGCAAGTCAACCAATTTTTTGTCAACGTCGTCAATCTTGATTCGCCAATCATCTATTGAACCCATCTGACGTCCCGTTTGATTGTGGTCAAATAGTGTACCAAACAACAAAGAGCAGCTTATCCCTCTTGCAGCGAAGACAGAAATACGCCGGCTGACGCCACCGCCCCGTCCACGCTTTTTTCGTTTTCGATGCTGCGAAGTAATGCGGACCCTACCACCACGCCATCGGCGTACCGGCACATCGACAACACTTGTTCCCTTTTCGATATACCAAAGCCGACAACAAAAGGCTTGGCCGAATTCTCCTTCACCCGCCGCAGAAAAGTTTCGAGCGCGTGATCATCTCCAAAGCTCGAGCGCGCGCCGGTCACGCCGGTCACTGAAACACAGTACGAGAAATCGGTCGAGATGGAATCGAGATATTGAATCCTTTTTTCCGGAGTTGTCGGGGCAATCAAAAAAATATTGCTCACTTCGAATTTCAGCGAAAGAGCCCGCCACTCATCGCTTTCTTCCGGAAGCAAATCGGGAATGATGACTCCGTCCACTCCGCATTGGTGCGCATCCTGCAAAAACTTCTCCATGCCGTACCGCAAAATCGGATTCACATAGCCCATCAACACAAGCGGTATCGACGACTTCCGGCGAGCTTCCTTCACCGACTCCAATACCTTGCCGATTGTCGCGCCGTTTTGAATCGCAATGTGGGACGAATGCTGAATCGTTACTCCGTCGGCAATCGGGTCAGAAAACGGAATGCCGACTTCGATAATGTTCGCGCCCGCTTTCTCCAATCCCAAAATCAGAGGCACAGTCGTCCCTTGAATCGGAAATTCCGGCGTTATATACGGAATTAGCGCTTTTCTTTTTTGGGACTGTAACTGCTGAAAAACGGCACGTAGTCGATTCACATTTTCGTCGGTGCTATTTGGTTGTTTGCGAGCCGAGTTCCAGGCTTGCCACAGCGCTCTCCGAATATGGAGAGAATGATTTTCGGAGAAATTTCCTATAACCGACTGCAGCGATCATTGCGCCGTTATCGGTGCAATACTCAGTTTTTGGGATGAATAAACGAAGATGAGCATCAGAAGCAGCTGCACTCATGGAACGTCGTAGTGCCGAGTTAGCAGAGACGCCCCCTGCCATTGCAATATCCGTGACGCAACATTCCCGCGCCGCCGCAATCGTCTTGGTCACCAGAACATCAACCACCGATGCTTGGAAACTTGCGCAAATGTCTGCTAACTGGCGGTGTGAAATACCGCCGCTGTGGTTGTCGCGCAAATAATAGAGCACCGAAGTTTTGATACCGCTGAAACTGAATCCAAACGGATCGGCGTCTAAAAACGACCTCGGAAAATTTATCGCGTCAGCCTTCCCTTCTCTCGCGAGAGCATCAACTTTTGGTCCTCCGGGATACCCAAGACCGAGCATCTTTGCCACCTTGTCGAACGCTTCGCCTGCAGCATCATCGCGCGTTTGTCCGATTAGTTCATACTGAAAGTCGTCTCGCATCAATACCAACTGGGTGTGGCCGCCGGAAACGGTAAGGCATACAAAAGGAAATAATGGAAACGGCTTTTCAATAAAATTTGAATAGATGTGCGCTTCCATATGGTTGACGCCGATGAATGGAATTCCGAGACCGCAGGCGAACGATTTTCCAAAATTCAGGCCGACAAGAAGCGAGCCCATCAAGCCGGGACCGATAACTCCGGCAACAGCGGATAATTCCGCTTGCGGAACTTTTGCTTTTGCCAGCGCTTCACGAACAATAGGAATCATCAGCTTTTGATGAGCACGGGAAGCAAGTTCGGGGACGACCCCGCCGTATTGCTCATGAACAAACTGTGAAGAGACCACATTCGAAAGCAATTCACCGTCCCTCACAACTGCGGCAGATGTTTCATCGCAGGAGGTTTCTATCCCTAGGATTGTCGTTCGAGTGCTCATCTTTTAAATATAACAAATGAGAAGAGAATATCAAAAATTCGATAGCTGGGATGTTTAAGAAACCTTCCGAAGGATCTCTGGCCAGAATATTGGAATGCCTCAGCATCGGCTCACTTTTCACAGAAATTCTTCGGAAGCCTTGCGGATAACCGTCGGACTCACCCCACTGCCACTCTTTATCTTGCGTGCTCGGGAGATTTTTTCTACATTAGACCATGCATCATTTCATTCCGAAAAGATAGGATAACAAAACACATTGATGAAACAACTCCTCCTTTTTTTCCTTTTCGCAGCGCTCATCGGATCCATTAATAGTTGTTCGACAATTGAACGGTTGAGGCGTGGAGAGACACCCATTGAACAATTTCACAATACTATAGACGCCATCCTCTCAGATTCTATTTTTACGGCAACGAAATGCGGTATCAAGATCGTTTCGCTCGACAATGGTGATGTACTTTACGAACGCGATGCGAAGATGCTTTTGCGCCCGGCATCCAACATGAAACTGATCACCGCTGCTGCGGCATTGTCGACGCTTGGAAAGAATTTTCCTTTGAAGACGGAGATGTATTGGGATACTCTTATCAGTACCGGGGTCATCACCGGGAATATTTATCTGAAAGGATTCGGCGATCCGGATTTTAATTCGGCGCAGCTTGCCGAATTTCTTTCAACGTTGAAAACAAGAGGCATTTCTAAAATTGGAGGGAATATCGTCGGCGACGCCCGCTACTTCGACGATGAGAGATGGGGCGTGGGCTGGATGTGGGATGACGAACCAGCGGGGTTTGCGGCGTATAATTCCGCACTCTCAATCAACCGAAATTGTGTTGAAGTGACCGTCATTCCGGCAAACGCAGTGGGAGACACGGCCGTCGTTGTTATCGATCCATCAACACAGTATGTATCCCTTCTCAACCAAGCGACGACCGGGCCGGATACGGCGGCGCTGACACTCGAAATCTCACGGAAATTTAAAGAGCGTCTTAATGTTATTACGGTGAAGGGGCAAATTCCGCGAGGAGGGAAAACCCAGAAGCAGGCTGTTTCAGTGTGGGGACCTGAAATGTATTTTCTAACGCTTGTCAAAGAAGAATTGCGGCGGCAAAACATTGCCTTCGATGGAAGAATACTCCTGGACACAATCCCGCCGTCCGCGGTCCTTGTTGCGCGCCACTGTCAGCCAATCGATTCAATGCTTGTATTTCTGAACAAGATGAGCGATAACCTTTCGGCGGAAAACACATTGAAAATTCTTGGGGCTGAGAGTTACGGCGCTCCGGGCACAACGGAGCACGGTATCGCAACCGTGAAACGCACCCTCAATTCTTTCGCCATCGACACGACAAAATTTCTTATCGTGGACGGATCGGGCGTATCTCATTACGACCTGTTGACGCCGGAAATTCTGGTCTCGCTCCTCCGTGGAATGTATGCCAGAAAAGATATTTTTGCTCTCTACTATTCTTCCCTTCCGAATGCGGGAGTCGACGGCTTGCTCGCAAACAGAATGAAAGGAACGCCCGCGCAAAACAACCTTCACGCAAAAACGGGAACCCTCGGCGGGGTCAGTGCATTGTCTGGATATGTCTCAACGGCTGACGGCGAGATGCTCGCATTCTCGATAATGATGCAAAATTACATCGGGCCGGGAGAACCCTTCAGGAAAGCGCAGGATGCCATCGGGGCGCTCATGGCCGGATTTTCCCGAAAGGACATATCGGCCAAAAGAAAATAAAACGGCCGCCGTGTCTTCTACGGCAGCCGGTGAATTTGCGAACTCCAATCAAAAGACTCTATTTCAGCGTTCTCACCCTCACATCTCCACCAGACGTCTCTGCACGAATAATGTTTCCGCCCCCGTTGATTTTTCCGCGCAGTTCTTCGTCGGACATATCGCCTTTTACCGTGATCGGCAGCTCGCACCGGACTTTTCCGCCGCTCGTCGAAGCTTCGAGATTTGCCGCGATGGACTCGTTCACAAAAATATTAATGTCCCCGCCGGAACTATGAACATCAATGCCTTTGTTTTCTCCGGTCAGTTTCAGCGTGATACCGCCACCCGAAGTTTCTGCATGGACGCTCCCCTCAATGCCCAAGAGTTCGATCTCACCTCCCGACGTTTCGACATTAATGTCGCCCGCGATATCGTCCGCATGAACGTTGCCTCCGGATGTTACGCCTTTCAATGCCCCTTTTATTTTCTTCACATCAATATTCCCGCCGGAAGTGTTGATATCAACAGTCCCGTCGACGGCGTCAATTGACAGGTTGCCGCCGCTCGTTTCAAAGCGAACGTCCCCCTCCAAATTCCGCAGCGTCATGTTCCCGCCTGACGTGTTAGCTTTCACCGAAAATTTCTTGGGGACAGTCACGTGATACCGCACATCCAAATCGCCGACATCCCATTTGAGAAAGCTGTTGTCGTTCGCCTTACCGATGATCGAAATACGGTCGGCGCTTTCCGAGAACTTCACGTCAAATTTATCGGACCGCCGGTCGCTCCCTTCGATATCCACCTTCACATAAACTTCCTCTTTATCCCAAGTTTGGATATCGACATCTCCAACATCTGTATCGAGCAGCAGGTTGCCCCCGTTTTTCGCAGAAAATGTTTTTTCGATATGCCGGTTTGTCGATGTTTCATTCTCGCCGAACATTGACCGTAGCTCATCCCGGGGGGATTCGGCTTCGGGTTTTTCAAATTGGGAATTTGAATAGAGCACCATAACGCCGCCGAACAAAACACCGATGACGATGAAAACAATGATCTTAACCCACGAAGCAGGTGATATTTTCATGACAACTCCTTGTAATGTCTTCGAAAACGTGCTGACCTGTCTAATGTTAACGAAAGTCTTACCTAAAAGTTGCAGAAAGCTCCTGCAGGAGGCAGATGTGAAATCAAAGGAGGACAACAACTGCGAATACCGCCTTCCCACCGGCAAAAAGCGTTCCTGATAAGCCTCTCAATCGACGGCAGTGCAATTGATGAGTAACACCGTCAGCCGTAGCCTTTGGCAGAAAGTTTCATCCACGCATACGAAGAACTCAATAGACAAAGCAATGATATAACCTTGCTGCATCCAGCGTAATTCCTGGTACTAACTTTCGTTGCTTCTCTACACCAATTTTTGTATAATTTCTCACCATCCTTTGAATACAACATGATCAAATGCACATTGTTTCTTGGTATTATTGTTTCCTTTTCTTCGTGCAGCCAACGTCAAGAAAAAACAATTCTACCGCAAGCGTCAACAGCAAAAACTGTTTCCGGCAAAATGGACATACCTGAATTTGACGGCGCAAAAGCGTTCGAGTATCTCAAAGCTCAGACTGATTTTGGCCCTCGCAACCCGAACTCGACCGGTCATCAAAAATGTCTGGACTATATTGCAGGCGAATTATCGCGCGGCGCGGAAAGCGTTAGCCGGCAGAATTTTACTCATCACGGGTACGACGGCGAAGTCTTGAAGCTGACAAACGTCTTTGGTTCGTTTAACAGGCGGGCCGCGGACCGAATCTTATTGCTGGCACATTGGGACACACGCCCTCGGTCGGACGAAGAGAAAGACCCTGCCAAGCAAGACCGGCCGATCCTCGGCGCAAACGACGGAGCAAGCGGTGTAGCCGTTTTACTGGAGATCGCACGGCTTCTCAGGCAAACCCCGCCGCCAATCGGAGTGGATATCCTATTTGTCGATGGAGAAGATTACGGAAAAAGTCACGACCTCGAAAGCTATTTTTTGGGATCCAAGTATTTTATGAAAGTGAAAAGCGAAAATTACAGGCCGCGATTTGCAATTCTACTGGATATGGTCGGTTACAGGGATCTTCAGATTCCGATGGAACAAAACTCCATCACCTTTGCACCGGAAGCAGTCGAATTGATTTGGTCGACGGCTGAGAAGCTGGGCGTAACACAATTCATCAACGTTCCTGGCGAGCAAATTTCCGATGACCATGTTCCCCTTAACTCCGGCGGGCTGCCAACCGTTGATATCATAGATTTTCAATATCCGTACTGGCACACGACGCAGGACACGCCGGACAAATGCAGCGCCGAAAGCCTGGAAGCAATCGGCAAAGTCCTGATGAATGTGATTTATGCAAAGCCGGCATCGGCGGCACAGCAGTGAGGAACATTGCATGAGAGACAATTCTTCCGGTACTCAGTTTGGATGGTATGAAATCCTTCGAATCCTTGTTCCGGGTTTCTATTTCATTTACGTCTCGTACATTTACGCCGCCGTCTTTGCGCTTTCGATCTATCCTTTCGACACATGGGAAATCGGCATCCCGACATTCTTCATCGGCGGGCTTCTTGCAGGCTTGACGCTTTACGCAAAAGAGAGTCCGAAGAAGCGAAAAGCGTTTCAATCAAATCAACCGAGCCAGTTTATTCTTGATCGTTCGCGAACGGTGAAGGACGCTCCGGCAATGGATGAAAACGAAGCGCGCCAGTTATACTTCTACATTCTCAACCATTATATGCCGGATACCGCACACGAGAAGATTTTCTTTTTCGGGACAATCTATCACATCATGATCAGCATTCGCAGAACATCGTTCGGCTTTGGTGTTGTCGGACTGATTCTTCTCGCGGTCGATTTTACGGTGAAATCCCACCTTACGTTGCCCTCCGCCCTCCCCGTCGCTCTTGTCTGGCTGATCTATGCAATGAATGTCCGCTACAACAAAGCGGACAGAAAAATGCAAGAGAATTATCAGGATCAAATTTTCTGGCTTTTAATGAATACGAAATTGGTCGACGACCTCATCGCGCAACGTATGCACCTTGACCGCACGCAATGAACGATTCGTACATCGAGGTCGTCCTCAACGTCCCGGCTAACGACGCGGTGCTGGAATTAATTTCGTTTCAGATGCACGGGTTGGGCTTCAGCGGATTTCTGGAAAATGACGACGGCTTCCATTGTTACATCCCCAAACAGATCTGGAATACCGCGCGGCACAACAACCTCCTCACGCTCCTCGGCGAAAAACAACCCGGTTCGATTTCAATTTCCAGCATCACCGAAATTCAAAATCAAAACTGGAACCGGCAATGGGAAGAATCAATTCAGCCCATTGCGGTTACGGAAAAAATTGTGATCACGCCCTCATGGCATGCTGTTCCAGAAAACGGGAAGAATGTTGTGCTGGTTATCGATCCGAAGATGTCGTTCGGAACGGGGTACCACGAATCAACCCGGCTTATGCTTCGAATGATGGAACGCACCATAACGCCGGACTCCTTCGTTCTTGACGTGGGATCGGGCACTGGAATTCTTGCAATCGCGGCTGCCAAATTAGGGTCCCGCTTCGCCGTGGGAATTGACATCGATAAGTGGTCTTTCATCAACGCGAAGGAAAATGTCGAGCGCAACGGATGCGAGCGACGGGTCGACATTCGCCTCGGCTCGCTGGAGGTCGTGAAAGAAGTCGGGTTCGATTTCATCCTGGCAAACCTTACACGTGGAGCTATCGCTGAATTACTTCCGTTGATGGTCGATAAGCTCGACAAAAGCGGCATGTTTCTGCTTTCTGGACTATTGACCGATGACAAGGAAATTATTGAAGGCGTGCTTGAACAAAACCATTGCACGCTCCTCTCACTCGTGACGGAAAACGAGTGGATTGGTGTCACAGCTAAGAAGACGTAGGAAATGAGAATCAGCAGCATTGACATCGGAACCAATACCATCCTCCTCCTCGTCGCCGAGACGGACAACAACCGCATCACCGGGATCATTCACGATGAACAAGTCATCGCCCGGCTCGGAAAAGGAGTCGACGAACACCGCTTCATCAATCAAGAAACGTTTCTCCGTGCGGCTGACTTCCTGCGGTCCTATCGTGATACTTCCACAAAACTCCAATCGGAAAAGATTATCGCAGTCGGAACAAGTGCACTGCGCGACGCATCCAACAAAAAGGAATTCTCCGACTTCATCCTTCGGACTGTCGGAATTCCGATAGAAATACTATCAGGAAATGATGAAGCCGAATGGACATGCCGCGGTGCTGTTGTCGGGATTGGCGCTTTGCCGGAAATTTTTACGGTGCTTGACATCGGGGGCGGAAGCACGGAGATCATTGCAGCCATGCAGTCTCAAATCCTGAATACGGTGAGCCTCGATATCGGGTGTGTTCGGATCACTGAACGCTTCCTTCGCACTTCACCTCCTACGCTTCAACAGATCGTCGAAACACGCGAATTCATCAGGAAGAATCTTGAGCCGATCGATTTTGTCCGCACAGGATTATCCTATGCCGTCGGAGTGGCCGGCACCATAACAACGCTCGCCGCCATGAAACTTCAATTGGCTCAGTACGACCCGAAGAAGGTCCATGGATACGAATTGCACTACGACGACATACTGCAATCGTTCGACCGGCTTAAAGGAAAAACCGCGGATGCGATCAAAACCATTCCTCAAATCTCGGCGGGAAGAGCGGACATAATTTTGGCGGGCGTGATCATCTTGCTCGAATTTATGCAGGCTGCCGGACTCGAAAAAATCACGGTGAGCGACCGCGGCTTGCGATACGGCATTGTCTTGAGAGAAATCGAACGCAGGAAATTGTCTTACTGAAACTCCACCGATACCACCTTCACTTTGCTCGACACACACGGGGATTCGAGATTTCCGGGGGAAATTCCTTTGAACGTTTCCTGAGTCTTTCCGCTCATCGGCGACGCGATTTTGCATTGCTTTACAGCAACAACATTTCCGGTCGCATCAAGATAGGTGAACTGGAGCACCACGGATGCAAGTTTGTGCACAGACTCGTTATTAAGCTCGACAGAATGGACAGGTTCTGTTCCCCCAGCGTTGATCGTCATGCTCTGGTCAAACACTGTGACTTTTTGGGATTCTTCAACAACAGAAATTTTCGGCAGCGCGCCTTTTTGAATATCGGCGATCTGCTGCATCTTTATTTCTGCTTCTTTATAGCAGGGACTGTCTTCCGGGATTTTATCATAATAATATTCCGCAACCTCGTACTGTTTGGCAGCAAAATATTCATCCCCCTTTTTCAAATTATTCGGCGCCTGATCGGCAGTATTGTCGCATCCGAACAGAAACATTGAGACAATTACGGTGAGTGCAAACTTCATGCTGTCTCCTTTCAAGAAATTGATGCCGGGGCGGCCGTGCTTTGCGCCGCAACTTTTTCCAAAATACCTACGGCTTTCGCTATTTCATCGTTCGTAGTATACTTTCCAATTGAAAACCGAATACTCGCCCGCGCCGTTTTTACATCGCGGCCGATGGCGTGGAGCACGTGAGACGGCTCCATGCTTCCCGAAGAACATGCCGAGCCGCTTGTTACGGCAACGCCATGCAAATCCATGTTGAGCAATAACGCCTCCCCATCGACGTCTCTCTTCGCACTATCGAATGATATATTCACAATGTTGGGAAGGGCATCTGTCGGATGCCCGTTGAAACAAATGCAGTCGAATCGCTCCGACAAAAGACGCTTCAACTCCTTCCTCAATGTACTAATATAATTTGTATTCTTTTCCATATCGTGCTGGCTCGTCTCGATTGCCTTCGCGAAACCGATGACGAGGGGAACGTTTTCGGTCCCGGCCCTTCGATTGCGTTCCTGAGCCCCTCCATGGATATATGAATCTACATCAATTCCTTTGCGGATATACACTGCGCCGATACCCTTCGGGCCGTAAATTTTGTGAGCCGAGATGGCGAGAATATCTATTGAAAGCGCGTCGACGTTAATTGGAATTTTCCCGGCAGATTGAACGGTATCCGAGTGAAAGACAACTCCGTGGTCATGCACGACACGTGCAATCTCTTCGATGGGCTCAATCGTGCCGATCTCGTTGTTCACATGCATGACGGAGACAAGAGAAGTTCTTGGAACGATTGCCCGGCGCACGTCATCAGGATCGACTTTTCCAAACTCATCGACAGGAAGAATTGTCACGTCAAAGCCGTTGCCTCTCAAATATTCGGCGCTCTGAAGAACAGCGTGATGCTCTACCGCAGAAACGACGATATGGTTCTTTCCGTGCGACCGGTTCGCCGCCATTGCCACGCCGATAAGCGCATGATTGTCCGCTTCCGTTCCTCCGCTGGTAAAAAATATTTCCCCCGTCCTGGCTCCTATTGCACGCGCAATCTTTTCCCGGCTTTCCTCGAGCACAATCTTGGTTTCCCTGCCGAAAGAGTGGATTGACGATGCGTTCCCGAATGAGCGGGTGAAGTACGGCAGCATAGCTGCGGTTACATCGGGGTCAACCGGCGTCGTAGCACTGTAATCGAGATAGATTTTTTGAACGCCGTTTTTCATAGTGTAAAAATATATCAATCGCCTGTGGAAGAATCAACAGTAAGGAACGGAAAGCAGTGTCCCAAATTGAGCGATCATTTAAGAATTTCTGAGTCATGTCAGTCTGATCCGCAGGGAGTCTTCGGCCGCCGTTTTAGCCTAAGGCATCTCCCAAGGGATCGCTTTGCGAACTTCGTGATTGGCGCGAGTTGACGACAGCGTTTTGCAAAGCCTCCATAAAATAGAAAAAGAGTGAGTCCCGAATCGGGGGCCCACCCTTCTTTTAAAAAAAATGGATCTTGCCTTTAGTGGTCTTTCATCCGTTCGCGCTGGACATCACGAACCGCCTGACGCAATTCTTGCACAAAATTCCGTTCAAAGACGATGTACTGGGCAATCTGTTTATTGGAAAGAACTTCCTTCAACTCTGCCAGAAAACGAAGACGCTCGCCGGAAATTTTCTTGTCGGTGTCGAGCAATGCGTTGAAAGTTTGGTTGTAATCGTCATCCGCCGCCTCCGATTTCGACTGACTATCGAGCTTGTCCACCAAGTCATTGCGTTCTTTCTCAAAACCGTGCATCGTCGCCTGGTGCTTGTTATATCTCAAAATAAATTTTGTTGACTGATCCTCGTTCAATTTCAGCGATTCAAGCATTCGCACTTTCTTCCAGCTTTCGATGCGGTCATAGGCGGGTTGCTGGGAGCGATCACCGTGCTCCGGCTGCGCCAGCAATGAACCCGTCGCCAGAAACAGGGCTCCTAGTACCGTTGTAGCAAAATATTTCATGGTGACCTTCTCTAATTTATAATGATGTATCATTAAGTTTTTTGATCACAAAATCCACGTCTTCATCGCTAATATCTTCAAAAGGATGTTCAGCCGCAAGGAATATCGAAAGGGAATGCCCGTGGCTGAGTTGGTCGTCGATAAGCTCGCGTTCGATGTGCTGCGATACCTGGGAGGGGTTTGAAATTGTTTCCATCAGCCGCTGAGACGGCTCCAACGGCCGTGCAAGTGCATTCGAATACGAGACCGACTCTGCAACTCCATCAATTTCTTCTTTAGGAAGTTCGGAAACAATCTCCCTCAATTGAAATTGCATTGTGTCGGCCACTGGATTGAAAAGAACGTACAACCCGATCAAGCAGGCGAGGACGGCACCCGCTGAAACAGGTGCAAGGACTCGCTGCACCCAAAGCGGCAGCACAAATCTCAGCCCGTGTTCGGGCTTTTGTTCCAGTCTCTGGCGAATGCGCGGGAGAAGGTTTGTAAAGTAGTGATTCGGGACTTCGTCATTTTCAACATTGCGCAGGGATTCGAATGCTTCGTCGATCAATTTCAAGTCATATGTGCACCGAGCGCACGTTGCAACGTGCCGGTCCACGATCTCCCGTTCTTCCGCTGAAATCGTTCCTTCCCTCAGCCCAACCAATAAGTATTGAATATCATCGCAATCCATGTTTGACATACTCTGCAATTTTTTTAACAGCATGAAAATAGTTGGCTTTCAAACCGCCAACGCTAGTTTTGAGAATCTTAGAAATTTCTTCATACGGCAATTCTTCATAATACCTCAACACGAAAACTTTTTTCTGCTTTTCAGGCAATCGCTCAATCGCCTCCTTGATTAGTCTTGTCCGTTCATCACGTTCCATCCGTTCAAGAGGAAGAATCTCGTCGGACTCATACTGGGTGACAGAATCATCAAGGGCAAACGTCTTTCGGGTCTTCTTCCTGCGAATCTCATTGAGCGATAAGTTTATGGCAATCCTGTACAGCCATGTGTAAAAACTGGAATCGCCCTTAAAGGAATTCAGCGACCGATAAACCTTCACAAAAATGTCTTGTACAACATCGTCGGCCTCGTCGTGGTCGGGAAGCAAACGCCGGACAACCCAGTATATTTTTTCCTGATACCGAAGGACGAGAACATTGAACGCCTGGTCATTCCCATTCTTAAACTCTCGAATCAGTTCAAGATCGCTGCGTTGATCCATCAAATCTATCGCCGTACATTTTTTGACACGCAGGGCGCGTCAAAGTTTAAGATAAAATCCGTAATAGATGTTGCCTTGTGCCCCAAGACTAACATCAATCCGGCCGCGCCAATGAGCATTTGTGTGTTTTGTAGAGCACGCGTAGGGCGTTCACCTCCCCGAAAAATTGCTTCAAATCCGGAACCATGCCCCTCACTAACGCCCGCTTAATACAAATTATAACGAATTCCGACGGCAATATCATATTTCCCGGCATAACTCGGATCAATCACGTAATCAAAAGGATTATTCACAAACTCCGGGTTCGAGGATGTCATCTGCGTTGTGAAACGCGATCGTAAGGCATGAAAATCGATGTAAAGGTCGCGCAATGGCTGATAACTTCCAACCACTCCCAACGATTGCTGTTTGGTGATCGGACCGTACAATAAACTCGGTTCGGCAAAATTATTATATTGGAAATACGTATCTTCTTTGCCTCCTTTTCTCAAGGACTGAAATTTCAAGCCGATTTCTAGATTGCACATTGGACGATGGTAAACAGCTGCCGTAAAGAGGTCAGCATTTTGCCCAATCCAATCTCCCAAATTTACGCCATGATTTTGATAGGTATCCTCTGGATACTGATGGTTATATACCCACGGATTAATTCTCGTGTATTCGACGTTGATTCTTGTGTCATGATAAAAGATATCGTACGCATTGCCGCCTATCGTAAATCCCAATTGATTGTGGTTTTGAGTAGGGCTAAGAAACGTCGTTGTTCTAAACTCATCGACAAATACCGGAAGATAGAAACTAAAGTTCTTCACAACATTCAGTTTAAAATTAAAGAATATCTGAGAATTATCCTCATTACCCAAATAGTGCTCGGCTGTTTTGAAAAGCATCACCGGAATTAAATACAGCAATTCCGGATTGCGGCCCGGGCCGCCATATACCTCTGATTCCCCAACAGCGATATTAACTCCATTCCACGGAGTAAACTCCAACATATTAGCGGCAATGTATTTATTTACGTAGAGTGTTCGTAAGCCGAAAGACTGCGTATTGTACGAATGCGCAGAATCTACGATGCCGGAAAAAAGCCAGCCGTGAATATATGTGAAATCAATATCCTTGCTGAGCCGCGCGTGCAACTTCAATTGCGGGTACACCGGCGGCTTGTTTGAAAGAATAATATTGCCGTTTTCACCCGAACCCCACATGTTCGGCATTTCCTCGGCGGTCAATGTGAAAAATCCAAGATCAACATTGATTTGTGCATAAAAGACATCATAATCGTATGCGTTGGGGATCGCGTCGGATGTCGTCGTCGAACCGGAAGGGACAACGGCCGTCGACGGGGAAAGGGGACGGAGCGACGACAATGCGGGCCCTAATGTCGAGGTGTACGTTCCGGCATCATGAGTATCGTGATAATAAAAATACGCGCCTACGTGATTTCCCGCATATCCGTACGCGAAAATTCCGTTCGCAAGTTCGGAGAAGGTCTTTCCATCGGCCATGCGGTTGTATAATTCCGACCCTATAAGATCGACCATGATCCGCGACGGTTCACTCTGGTAGTTATAGAGGTGCCAGCGCTCATCGGGCAAATCGCTGTAATGAAGATCTTTCATTTCTTCATAAAATTCCTCTTTGTAAAATTTCAGCTGTTCTTGTTCCACCGCTGTTAATTGTGTTTTCACGCTATCGATGTGAATTAGGAATTGTGCGATAACCCGCCGGGAAAGCGGTTTCACTGCGTCGCGATAATCCGTAAGAATTTGTTTTGCAGCCATCTCGTCGAGGAAATGATAGACCTCATGAGTTGCGGGTAAATAGACAGTTTGAGCGGAAAGCGGACGGTATAAAAACAAAACCGCAGCCATGCAAAACAAACGTTTCTTCATCAACTTCTCTCTATTAAATAGTAGTCATCCCCAATGTAAGCATTGGCGGTCTGTCATACGTCATGAACTACCGTGCGGCTTCATGATGTACGACAGCAATACGGAAATCGAAAGAATCCCTGCGACAATCAAGAGGGAGACGAAAATATTAATGCTGAGGATATCTGCAATAAGCATTTTCACTCCTACGAATGCAAGCACGATGCCAACTCCGTATTTCATGTACTCAAATTTCTGCTGCCCTTTTTCAAGAACAAAATACATCGATCGTAACCCCAGCACTGCCATGATGTTCGAGCTGAATACAATGAGCGGGTCTGTTGTGATTGCGAAAATCGCCGGAATGGAATCGACGGCAAACACGACGTCAGTCGTTTCAATAATGAGCAGGACGACAAACAACGACGTCGCATGGAGAATTCCTTCCTTGCGGAAAAAAAAATGGCCATCCACATAATCGTTCGATATCGGAAGGATTTTTCGAAACATCCTGAGGACGATGTTGCTTTCCGGCTCGACCTTCTTTTCTTTTCCAAACGTTATCTTATATCCTGAATAGAGAATCACAACGCCAAAAACGTACATCACCCAATGGAATTCTTTCACGAGCACCGTTCCAAGCAAGATCAAAATGCCCCGGAGGATCACCACTCCAATAATCCCGAAATTCAACACCCGGCGTTGTTGTAACGGCTGGATTTTAAAGTACGTGAAGATGAGGAGAAAAACGAAAAGGTTATCGACACTGAGGGATTTTTCGATGACATAGCCGGTGAAGAATTCTAACGCCTTCTGTTCACCGAAAGAGAAATAGATGCCGACGTTCATCAAAAGCGACAGTACAATCCAAAAAATGCTCCAGAAAATGGCCTTCCGAACGGACATGATCGCTTTTGTATCCTGAATTAATTACACTGAATTGATATTTCGAAGTGTCTTTTTTTCCATCGGGTAGCGCCCTTCCAACATCCTCGTTACACGTCAGCATTGAACACATAGGAAATGATCGCGCAGATATTGTCCATTCGCGCTATAGACGGTTACAAAGATACGAAATCCACCCGTGAGAACAAAAATATATATTTATAGCTGATTTGTACGTGCGCTGCGTCGCATACTTTCAAATCGCATCACGCGAGAAGTGCCCGGAATTTCATCCTGATATTGATTTGGGAAGAGCAATTTCGTATCTTTGTTTTGGGTAGTCGCCCGAGTGGTGAAATGGCAGACACACTGTCTTCAGGAGGCAGCGCTCGCAAGGGCATGGGAGTTCAAGTCTCCCCTCGGGCACAAAATCAGCTTATTTTGACTCTTTTCCCGTCGAGTGGTAACCAAATTGGTAACCATTGACGGGATTTTTTATGTTCCTACATAAAAGGGATAATGGGATCTGGTATGTTTGGTTCTATGATAAAGATGGACACAAACATAAGATCTCTACACGAAGCCGTTTAAAAAGTGACGCTCTGAAATATGCTCGGAGTTTTGAATCAAGTCCAGCAAAGAAAAAGTCCATAAGCTTTTCTGAATTTATTAGCGAATACTCCAAGTACTCCGCCGCGGTTCATACCTCCGAGACAAAGGAAGTTTATCTTTACTGCCTGAACGGTCTCAAAGATTTTGTTGGAAACGTGGATCTCGACACGATTGAAGTATCACACTGCGAGCAGTTTCTGGCACAGAAAATACGCTCGACCTCCATAATCAATGCAAGGAAATACTGTCAGCATTTGAGATCTGCATTTCAGACAGCTGCAAAGTGGGGTCGCTTTAAACAAAATCCTTTCGCCAATGTCACCAAACCAAAACCTCCAGAAAAGCTACCTGTGTTCTTTACGCCTGAATCGTTTCGTGTATTTATCGGCAAAGTGTTCGACATAGACCTTAAGGAGTCGTTTACTACAGGATTTTTGACTGGTGTCCGACTGAACGAGTTACTTCATCTTGAGTGGTCAGATATTGATTTTATTAGAAATATAGTTCTCGTACAGAACAAAGAAAACTTTACCACGAAGAGTAAACTGTCCCGAAATATTCCATTGGGAAATGATCTACAATTCCTTCTTAACCAACGAAAATTGAGAGTGGGACCAGAAGAGCGTTTGGTTTGTAGTGAGTCTGGAAAGCCGATGAGTTCAAAGCGAGTGAGCAAACAATTCAAGAATTATGTAAAGAGTTCTGGACTTGATCCTAGCCTACACTTCCACAGCCTACGACACTCTTTTTGCTCAAATCTCGTTCGGGCAGGGGTCAGCCTCTATATAGTTCAACGCCTGGCGGGCCATTCCAGTCCAATAGTAACTCAGGGGTATTCACACTTGAAGGTTGAGGATCTGCAGGATGCGATAAACTCGGTGAAGATTGCCTTGAACTATTGAGATTAACACCACGATTCTTCTCTATACACTGACTGCATCGTTTTCAGTCCTTCCTCCAATTAACCCGCCCGTCGCGTAAGCAAAGGGCGGGATTGAAGTGTATTATAGTATCATTAAGGTCCAGAACGATCATAATCGTACCGTAAACATTGATTGCTCTTAACCTGTCTGCTCTGATTGGTACTAGATATTGCTCTACTTACTACTAGATTTTGCTTCAACCGGTACCAGATTATTCAGCTTCAGAATATCAACAACACGGCCCTTTGTTCCCGGCTGATCGATCTGATAAGAAACAAGATATCCGACCTTTACGCCTAGATCGTAAAGCCTATTCATCTTATTCCGCAATGCAGTCTTCTTCCTCGACCTGATCATACGTTCCAAGCGCAATTGCCAAGCCATTACTTCCGGCTGCATCCGGATTTCACCGGTCGGCTTCTTCCTTTTCCTATCCATCTCAGCATGATAGAGCACGAACTCCAGAAACCTCACAGCCACAATATCTTTTCCTGGAACGAGGTCAAAAAAATCCCTAGGCTTCAGGAAGCAGTAGCTGTCTATCTGGTCCACGAGGATAGGGTTCGGGACAATTTGTAGCTGCCGGCCACCCTTCTGTATGTCTAGTGTCAAAAGTGGCGCAATGTCTTCAACGTGGTCGATTCAATCCATGAAAGATGCAGGTGAGATTCTGGCAGCCGTGCCTGATCTTGGATTTCGTGCGGAGGATGCCAGGGCGATTTGATTGAGTCTGTTCATTCCGAGAACTTAGTTGTTCCAAAGGCCAGCAATGGCCTTTTTTAGCCTATTTGCACTTGTATTAGCGACAATTTGAGCATCCTCAAAAGAGGATTAACTACTTTTTCATCCTTTCGGACTATTACATTTCCATTCAGACAACGGTATTCTTCTAATTATAGGATTCCCCTTCAGGGATGACCCAGACTGTATTAGTTTTGTCCTCTTTGATTTTGTTCTAGGTCGAAAAAATCACCGGATGAATTCAGGTATCGACGATCTTTCCCAAAAAGAACTTTCAAGCCTGCACTGAAAGAAGCGAAATTTGTGTGCAACAATACAGTTCATAATTCATTTTCACAAACTACTATGGAGGTTCTTATGCAAACCGATACCAAATCTTCAATGGGCATTGTAAGCAGCCGGACACGGTTCTTCGGAGGAATGCTGATAGCTGCTTTGATTATGCATGCAGCCGCACTTTCTCAATCGACAGCGGTTAATCTTGGCACTGCCGGGAACTTTGCGATTCTTGCAAAAACAGGAATTTCAACCACGGGAGTCACCTCAATTACTGGTGATATTGGAGTTAGTCCAGCCGCTGCGTCAACCATAACTGGATTTGGATTAACAATGGATGCATCCGGTACATTTTCGACATCATCTTTAGTGACCGGGAAAATATATGCCGCCGACTATACTGCTCCAACTCCAACTAAAATGACCACGGCTATAAGCAACATGCAAACCGCGTATACGGACGCAGCTGGACGGACATTGCCTGATCATACAGAACTGGGCGCTGGAGATATTACTTCGTTGACACTCACTCCTGGTCTTTACAAGTGGGGTACTGGGGTCCTAATTTCTGCTGCTGGTGTCACTATCTCGGGCAGCGCAACTGATGTCTGGATCTTCCAGGTCGCGAGTAATCTCACGGTCGCAAACGGAGCCATTGTTACGCTTAGCGGCGGCGCTAAAGCTGCCAACATTTTCTGGCAGGTGGCCGGCCAAGTTACCCTTGGCACGTCGGCTCAAATGATGGGAAACATATTGTGTCAAACACAGATTGCGATGGCTGCCGGTGCAACGCTGAACGGCAGAGCGCTGGCACAGACCTCAGTTACCTTAGACGCCAATACCGTCACTCAAGTCACTCAGCTGCAAAGGAAGAACTTGACGTTTATCGTCAACACAGCAACAGTACCGGATACACTCAAGCCGACCGACAATATTGTCCTGGTTGGAACGGGTAAACCGGCAGA
>Ga0265323_10000078_pt1 | contig 54941 bp, 49 predicted proteins | sample 41225metaG_FD_193580 | JGI IMG/M metagenome (GOLD analysis project Ga0265323, IMG submission 193580) | Rhizosphere microbial communities from Carex aquatilis grown in University of Washington, Seatle, WA, United States - 4-12-25 metaG | ecosystem: Host-associated > Plants > Roots > Rhizosphere...
GAGAATTCCACCGTGAGACAGCGCCGGACAGGGCGGATTCATTCTCGGCTGCGATTAGGGGGGGCACACGTAGGGGCGTAGCTTGCTGCGCCCTTTCCCGAGGGCGCGACGAGATCGCGCCCCTACGACGAAGGAACTCGTGTCGCAGCAACCGAGGATGAATCCGCGCTGCCGCGCCAGGGAAGGTGAGGTCAAGCCACGCGCTCGACAATCAACGGCGGGGGCGTCGGCCGCTTTGGCGCGAGGCGATAGGCGTTTTTGAAGTATTCCAGCGACTGTTCGAGTTTCGCCTCGTCGTTGTAATGGATCATCATCAGCGGCTCGCCCTGTTTCACCTGCGTTCCGACTTTCTTGATCTCCGACACGCCGATCGCGTAGTCGATCTTGTCGTGCGGAAACTCCCGGCCCGCGCCGAGCAGATGCACGCCCCGGGCAATCATCGCGGCATTGATCGTGTGAACATAGCCCCGCTTCGGAGCCGGCAGCTTGCGAATGTGCTTTGCCTGAGGGAACTTCTCCGGGTGGTCGATATAGGAGACGTCGCCGCCCTGCGCGCGGACCAGCTCCTTGAACTTCTCCAATGCGGAGCCGTCGGAGAGGTGCCGCTGAACCGTCTGCTTCGCAGAAAGCGTCGAGCCTGCAACTCCCGCGAGCCGCACAATCTCCATGCCCAGCTTGAGCACAAGTTCCTTCATGTCCTCCGGCCCGCCACCCGTTAGGAGGGCGATCGCCTCCTTGACTTCAAGCGACGTGCCAACGGTGTCCCCGAGCGGCTGGTTCATGTCGGTCACCAGCGCAACACAGCGCCGTTTCATCGAGCGCCCGACGCGCGTCATCGAGCGCGCCAGCTGCTTGGCCTGCTCGAGATCCTTGATGAACGAGCCGTTGCCCCATTTGACGTCGATGACCAGTCCCTCCGAACCTTCAGCCAGCTTGCGCGACAGCACGCTGCCGGTGATCAGCGGAAGACTGGGAATCGTGCCTGTGTCCTTGCGCAGTTCGTAGAATTTCGCGTCTGCTGGCGCCAGATCGGGCACCTGGGCCACGATCGCGCCGCCGATCTGGCTGAGCTGTTCGGTGAAATGCGGGATTGTCTGAACCCCCTTGAAGCCGGGAATTGCACTGAGCTGGTCGAGCGTGTTGATGACGAATTCCTGGTCGGTGCCGCACATCATGGGCACAACGACGCCGCTCGCCATCGCCAGAGGGACAAGGACCAGCGAAGTCTTGTCGCCAACCCCGCCCGTCGAGTACTTGTCGATCTTCGGCTTCGCAATGTGCGACAGATCGATCACTTCGCCCGACAGCATCATTTCCTCAGTCAGGATGGCCGTCTCCTGTGCGGACATGTTGGCAAAGTAGATCGCCATCAAGAGAGCCGCCAGCTGGTGCTGCGGCATCTCGCCATCCAGCGTGGAATCAATGATATATCGGATCTCCTCCTGCGTAAACTCGCCGCCATCGCGCTTCTTCTCGATCAGATAACTGAACGAGGGCTTGGTGAACCTGCGCGGTGGCAGGGGACGCTTTCTCATGTGACTAGTCATGGAACTTGTTGGTCGCCGATCGCGGGAAAAGTTTACCATAAAAAACAATCTATCCTGTTTGTCGAGCCAATTTTACCCATGTCGTGGCTGGAGGGTGTATCTCCCGATTGACGGTAGCGGCGCGGCGTTTCGCGCCGTCGGAGCCAGGCGCCCGCCGATTACGCGCTTGCGGCGGTTTCGCGCGCTTTGTTGAGTGACCGGATGGATCTCAGCTTCGATCTTGCCATCGCACTCGACCGGGCTCTCGCGGGCGCAGCCACCCGCGCCGGATTCGCGGAGCATGGCTTTGAACCCGGCGTCCGGACTGCCGATCCGGCCCACGGCGACTTTCAAGCGAACGGCGCCCTGGCCTACGCAAAGCGACAGCGCCAGAATCCGCGGGCTGTCGCCGAAAACCTGATCAAGGAACTCGGCGACTTGACGCCAGATTTCGACATTTCAGTTGCCGGACCGGGATTCATCAATTTCCGGCTGAAGCCGGCTGCGCTGTTCGCCTGGCTCACAGCCCACGGAACACGCGCCGCGCTTGCCGCCGGCGCGGCGGCAGCCGAACAGGGTCACATGGTGGTTGTCGACTACAGCTCCCCGAACACCGCCAAGCAGATGCATGTGGGGCACCTGCGATCGGCGGTCATCGGCGAGGCCATCTGCCGCCTGCTGGAGTTCAGCGGGGCGAAGGTTGTCCGGGACAACCATGTGGGCGACTGGGGGACCCAGTTTGGCAAGCTCATCTGGGCCTACAAACGCCAACTCGATCCCGCCGCACTCGCGCGAGACCCGATCGAGGAATTTGAGCGCCTCTACAAGGCGGGCAACACAGCAGCCGAATCCGATCCCGCGGTGCTGAAGGAGGCGCAGCAGGAACTCGTCCGGCTGCAAGCCCACGAACCCGGGAGCCTCGCGATCTGGAGGAAGATCGGCGAAGTCAGCCTCGCCGCTTTTCAGGACATCTACGATCTCCTCGGCATCCGGTTCGATGTCGTTCAGGGAGAGAGTTTCTACAACGATCAGCTCGGGCGGGTTTACAGCGAACTCGCCGGGTGCGGCCTCGCCTCGGAAAGCCTCGGGGCGCTGGTCGTTTTCCACCCGGAACACCCGCGCTTCAAGACGCAGCCGTTCATCGTCCGCAAGTCCGACGGGGCCGCCAACTACGCGACGACCGATCTTGCCACGATTCTCCATCGCTCCGAGCGCTTCCACGCCACGGACGTCCTCTATGTCGTCGGCAAGCCCCAATCCGACCATTTCGAGCAGCTCTTCCTCACCGCGCAAAAGTGGTTCGCGAAGACCGGCCGCGTGCTCCCGCGTCTTGTCCACGTCGATTTCGGATCCGTCCTGGGCGAGAACAACCGGCCTCTCAAGACCCGCAGCGGCGAAAACATCCGCCTGAAGGACCTGCTCGCCGAGGCCGTCGAGCGGTCCTACCGCCTCGTGAGCGAAAAGAATCCGGACCTCCCCGAGGAGGAACGCCGGGCCATCGCGCAGATCGTCGGCATCGGATCCGTGCAGTACGCCGATCTCTCGCAGAACCGGTCGAGCGATTACGTGTTCTCCTGGGACAAGATGATCTCGCTCGAGGGCAACACCGCCGCCTACCTGCTTTACGCCGTCGCGCGCATCCACAGCATCTTTCGCAGGACCGGTCTCGCTCCGGGCGACGCGGTCGCGGAGACCGGCGCCACTCCGTTCGAGACCGGCGCCGAACTCGCCCTCGCGCGCAAGCTCGCGCATTTTCCCGACGCTCTCGCCTCCGCAATCGGCAACCTCCGGCCGCATTTCCTCTGCACCTACCTGTACGAACTCGCCGGTGAATTCAGCACCTTCTACAACGCCGACAAGGTCGCAGTCGACGACCCGCCGGTGCGCGCACGGCGCCTGCTCCTCTGCAACCGCACGTTGCTCCTGCTCGAGACCGGCCTGCAGCTTCTTGGTTTGAAAACATTGCGGAAGATGTAGCGGAGGGCCGCACCGGCGGCTCCCCGTCGCTTTTTCGGCTGCACAAAACACGCTTGCCGCTGCGCGCCATTCGCGCCAGATTCCCGGTCAATGTCGTCCCAGGAGTATTACATCCGCGGCCCCACCGACACCGATGCACGCGGGCCATTCACGGTTGAACAGCTCGTAACCTTGGGCGAGACGGGCGGCATCGACACCGAGACACTCTTCTATGACGCCTCCACCGAGCAGTGGGCGCCCATCGCCACGAGCGAAAAAGTAAAGAACCTCGTTTTCCCCGAAAAGAAGCACCTGAGCGTCAAGCCCAAGCAGCACGTCACGATGCTCAACGTGCAGCAGGAGGAGCACCGGCCGATCACAGTCCAGCAGATGCTTGCCGCCGCGGAAGGCCGCACCGACGACACCAAGGACAAGCGGGGATACATGGAGATCCAGGCCAGGACCGCGCGTGCCGGACTGATCGCGGCAACGTTGATCTGCCTGTTCAGCGCCGCGGCCCTGATCGTGCCGCACATTGATCTGGTCATAAATCTGGATTTCGCCGGCATGCTTCAGTTTCCCCTGATCTATCTGGGAATTCTCGACCTGCTGTGCGCGATCCTGCTCGCCCTGGGAACGGCGGCGATCTACCCCTTCGTGCGCTTTCGCGCCGCTTTCGGCATCGGCTTCCTCGGATTGCTTTTCTGGCTTCAGGACCAGCCGTTGATGGCGCTGCTGGTCGTCGGCGGATCCGTCGGCCTGTATTTCTGCACCGTCGTGCTCAGCTATCTGCCCCTCGTGCTGGCTGCCGTCCTCGGGCTCGCGGGCCTCGGGGGCTTCGCCTACTTCGTGCTGATGACCTGACGGCGCGCGCAGCCCCGCGGCCGGGGCAGGCCGACGCAGCTCTTACCCCATGGACAAGCCGGCCGGAAGACTTCACGCACTGCAACAGCTCTGGCGCCACGACATCTGGCAGCCCGGTGCCACGGAGGACCGCCCGGTGCGCGGCCGCCTCTACGCGCTGCTGCGCGTCGCCTCGATCACGTGGACGGGCCTGTTCGAGAACCACATCACAACGCGGGCGGCGGCCCTGAGCTATGCCTCCCTGCTCGGCCTGGGCCCGCTCGTGGCCATTGCCCTGCTGGTCGCGGGCTTCGCACTCAACCAGAACGATCCGAGCGTCGCAGTAGGCACGCTGAACAGCGTGATCAAGTTCATTGCCCCGCAGGTTCAGCAGTATGACCAGCTCACCGCCACTCCGCAGGTGGTGCAACTGCTCAACAGCTTCATCGCAAGCAGCCGTTCCGGCACCGCCGGGGCGCTCGGCGGCCTCACGCTCATCGTCATCGTCATCCAGCTCTTCACCTCGGTCGAAAACGCCTTCAACGCCGTCTGGGGCGTCCGCCGGGGCCGGTCGTGGCTGACGCGCATCGTGTTCTACTGGACGATCCTCACCCTCGGAACGGTGCTCTTCTTTGTGTCGCTCACCGCTCTCTCGGCCGCCGCCTTTGTCAATGTGTTCGTCGAGAAACTGCCTTTCGGCGAGACGCTGCTGAGGATGCTGGTGTTGATGCTCCCCTGCTTCTCGGTCCTGATGGTCATCGTCATTCTCTCGGTTTTCTACCGCTACATTCCGAACACGCGCGTGCTCTGGCAGGCGGCGTTCGCCGGTGCGGTCGTCGTCACCGCGCTGCTCTTCCTCAACAACTACCTCGCGTTCCTCTATTTCAAGCGCGTGGTCCTGCAGAAGAGCCTCTATGGATCGCTCGGCATCCTGCCGATCCTGATGGCCGGGATGTTCATCTTCTGGTTCTTCGTCCTGGTCGGCGGGCAGATCAGCTACGCCGTGCAGAACGTGCACTACCGCAGCAGCCAGATCGCCTGGAACAACCTGAGCGAGACCGTCCGGGAACGCCTGTCACTGCTGGTGCTCCTGCTCATCTGCCGCCGCTTCAAGGACTGCGAACCCGCCTATTCCGCCTCGGAGCTCGGGCGGCGGATCAAGGTGCCGACGCAGGTTCTCAACGAAAGCCTGAACCGCCTGGCGGACCTCGGTCTGATCCTCGGAATCCCCCCAGCCGAGGGCCAGACGTCGCTGGATTATCACTACCAGCCTTCGCGCCCGCTCGGGAAGATGACCCTCATCCAGTTCAAGCAGCAGTTTGAGGCGCACGGGGAGAATCCGAGCGGGGAATCCCTCGACGAGGTGGACCCGGTGTTGCGGATGTACCATGAGCGCGTGGAGCGTTATGTGCGCGACGCGCTCGGGACCGCGTCGCTCGAAACGGTCCTCGACGACCTGCCCGTGCCCGCCCACCGCGCCGGCTGACGCGGCCGCGGCCGTCTGTCTTGACGCGGTCGCGGCCCACTCCGGGGACCGCTTGCCGGGCGCCAGGACGCAGCTCCGGCCGCACTGCGACGCAACGGGCGTCTGTCGTGAAGGAAAAATCGGTCTTGTAATTCCTTTTGTGCGTGTTTCTACTTTCTCGAAATTCCTTCCAAATCTTATGATTCTATCAAGAAACGACTCCCGTAAAACCCTCCTCCATATCGAAGGCGACGTCCAGTGGGGCCGCGCCGTAAAGCGGATGACCAGCACCTGGCCGGAGGTGTGTCACGTCGGAACCGCAACATCCGCCGAGGCAGCAATCGCCCTGTGCCGCACCCACCAGCCCGATCTCGCGTTGCTCGGCCTCGAACTGCCCGACGCCGACGGCTTCGATCTCGCACTGACCCTTGCAAACTTTCCCCGCCCGCCCCGGATTCTGCTGCTCACGGTGAAGTCCGATGCCGTCACGCTCTTCCGCGCCGGATATGCCTGCATCGCCGGGATGGTTTGGAAGGCGGATCCGGTCCGCGACACGCTTCGCTGCGCCGTCCGCGAAATCCTCGCCGGCCGCCGCTATTTTGCAGACGACGTGCGCCAGGCCATGCGCACGACGCGGACGGATCCGGCGGCGTTCTTCAAGATCCTGTCGAGCCGTGAGATCTCGATGCTGCCGCTGCTCTGTCGCGGTTTCACCGACGGCCAGATCGCCGAGCAAAGCGGCCTGCGTCCGGCCACGGTCAAATCCCACCGCCAGCATATCATGTCCAAGCTGGACCTGCACCAGACCACGGACCTGATCCGCTGGGCGGCGGAAAAGGGATTTGCGAGCTTCGCGCGTCACGCGCAATTCCGCGCGTGACCCGGAAGTCCGCCAAAACGCCTCCTGCTGCCAGCCGGCCCGGTGTCGGGCTCTCCGGGACTAGAAGCCCCAGGCGAGGCCGACCTCAACCATCTTGTCGACGCCCCAGCTCACGTTCTGCCGGAGGTTTGACGCGAAGTTTCGGGTCGGAAACGGTCCCTTGTGCATGAAGCGATAGCCGACGTTCAGTGTCGCCTTGCCCAACACGTGAAACTCGAGGCCGCCCATGAACTGATAGGCATTCGCCCTGCCCCGGCTCCCCATCTGAACGACGCTCGTGCTGCCCTGCAGCGCGCTCAGTTGTTCGAGATCGACCCTTGAATAGCCAATGCCCGCACCGGCATAGGGGGCCAGCCCGAAGAACGACGGCAGATCGAGGTAGCCGTTCAAGAACGCATTGTACTGTTTTTCGTCGCCGGTCACGGTCACGCCGGTTCTGGATGCGTTCGAAGCGCTGTCGGTTGAGCTCTTGAAATATTGCACTTCGGCTTCCGCCCGCAACAGCGAGAACTTGTATCCCACCGCAGCCGTATACCCGAGGCTGCTGTTGAGCGATGCCTTGAACGCGCCCGCGCCGTCGACCTTCAGGTCTCCAGGTGTGTTGTAGAGCGCTCCGAGCTTCGAGTAGAAATCCGCTCGAGCGGAACAGGCGGCCGCGCCCAATGCGAAGGCGAGAATGATAACACGGGACATTTTCATGGATATGAGGTTCTTGGATGTCTGATGGTTAGGATTGTATGAACAGTCGGACGGCAGAAACGCGGGGGACGAGGCACGCGATGCACGGTCTTTCCGGGGGTACTTGTACGAATCGTCGTCCAGCAAAACCCTCCGTTGGGCGCGGCGCAACAAATTTCCACAGATCCCGGTTCCGTCTCCAAACCTCCGGATTCCCGCTTCGGACGCGGGTCAAAACGTATGGATGAACAGGCCCGATCGCAGCTTCGGTTCGAACCACGTGCTCTTCGGCGGCATGATCTGGCCCGCGTCCGAAATCTCCATGACCTGGGCAACGGTGACCGGAAACATCGAAAAGGCCGCGCCACCTCCGCGGTCGACGCGCCTGACCAGTTCACCCGGACCGCGGATGCCCCCGACAAAATCGACCCGCTTGCTGGTCCGGGGATCGTCGACACCAAGAATCGGCGCCAGCAACCGGTTCTGCAGCACGCTCACGTCCAACCTCGACACGGGATCGGCCCCGGGCGCCACCGGACAGCGCAGGCCGTACCACGATCCGCCGACATACATGCTCACGTCGCCAGACCGCCCAGGCGAAGGCGGCGCATCTTCTGCCAACCCGAATGCCGCGCGCACCTGCTCCAGATACGCCTCCGGCGCGCGCCCGTTCAGGTCAGTCGCGACGCGGTTGTAGGGAAGGATCTTGAGTTCGCTCGCCGGGAAGATGACGCAAAGAAACCAGTTGTAGTCCTCGGTGCCCGTATGGTGCGGGTTGCGCTCGCGGCGGAGGCGCGCAACGCGTGCCGCGCTGGCGGCGCGATGATGCCCATCGGCGATGTAGAGACACTGCACGCGTCCGAACGCCTCCGGCAACCCGCCTCCTCCGGCGAGGCGCCAGGTCGTATGCCGGATGCCGTCCGGCGCGGTGAAATCGTGCTGCGGCTGCCCTCGGGTCGTGGCGTCAACCAATGCATTCACCGCCGCATCGTCGCGGTAGGTGAGGAACACCGGACCCGTGTTGGCGCCGAGCGTGTCGATGAGCCGCGTCCGGTCGTCCTCCTTGTCCCGGCGGGTCTTTTCGTTCCTCTTGATCAAGCCGGCGTCGTAGTCATCCACGTGACAGACGGCCACCAGGCCACGCTGCCGGTGCTGCCCCATCTGCTGCTGGTAAATGTAGAGGCACGGTTCGGATTCGCGCACCAGCGCACCTTCGCGCTGCAGCCGGAGAAAGCTGTCGCGCGCCTTCGTATAGACCGCGGCGCCGTAGGGATCGGTGCCTGGCGGAAGGTCGATCTCGGCCCGGTCCACATGCATCAGGCTGCGCGGCCTGCCGGCGGCCAGCGCTGCGGCCTCCTCGGCGTTGACGACGTCATAGGGCACGCAGGCCACCTCGGCGGCATGTTCGGACGCGGGAACCAGCCCTTGAAAAGCGCGGATACGCATGACGTGCGACACTCAGACCGGGCGGAGATTCCGCGTCAAGCCGGCTTGCGGCGTGCGTCGCTTACGGTTAGTCTTTGATGTCAAATGATCTTCCTTGGACTTGGAGACCGCACCTGGCTCTGGCTGGCCTCCGCCTGTTATCTGATCGGATTCGCCCTCGGAACCGCCGCGCTGCTGCGCGACCGCCGACAGCCGAGGCTGGTGGTCTACGGTGCCGTTGCCGCGGGTTTCATCCTGCAGACGGTCGGACTCTACGTGCGCGGCCATGCCGTCGGCGGATGTCCGATCGGCAACACCTTCGAGATCTTCCAGTTCACGGCGTGGTCGTCCATCTCGCTCTATCTTGTGGTTGGAGCCACGTTTCGCCTGAGCCTCCTTGGCTATTTCACTTCCTGTCTTTCAACGGCGCTCACCCTGGCATCCCTCGCAACCCCGGCCTGGGACGCGACCAGGCATGTCGCCGCTTTCGGCGGAAATGCCTGGGTCGAGTTTCACGCTGCACTCGCACTCTTCAGCTACGGAGTTTTCGCCCTGCTCGCCCTGACCTCGATCATGTTTCTGCTCCAAACCTACAGTCTGAAGCGCAAGCACCTGCACGGCCTGTTCTCGTTCTTGCCGTCCATCCTTGAATTGGACCAGATCAGCGTCCGGTTGCTGGTCACCGGCGTCATCCTGATGAGCTGGTCGCTTGGGGTCGGCTCCGTCCACTGGATGCAGGACTTTTCAAGCGTCGACCACGCGAAGCTTCTGATCACAACCGGAGTCTGGATCGCATACACCGCGGCGATGGCGCTCCGCCTCTGGAGCAGGCTGATCTCCCAACGCCTCGCGTGGACCTGCATCGCCCTGTTCGCGATCGCCCTGCTTTCCCTGCCCCTTGTCAACGCCAGCCGCCATCCCGTTGCCCCAACCGCGTCGGCAAAAGCCGTCAAGACATGACTGACGCGACCTCACCCATGCTTTTTCTGCTCGGGGCCACCCACCACACGGCCCCGCTCGAGGTCCGGGAGAAACTCGCGCTCGCGGGTGGAAAGCTCGAGGCGCTTCACGAGGTTCTTCGGTCGCTCGCCGGCTTGCGCGAATTCGCCGTCCTCAATACCTGCAACCGCGTCGAGATTTACGGGGTGGCCGCCGGTCTCGCCACAGTGGACCAGCTGCAGGCGTCGTTGTGCGAAATCAACCAGATCGAATCCGCGGTGTTCGAGCGGATCCGGCTGCACCTCTGCGATCACTCCGCGGTCCAACACCTGATTGAGGTGGCCGCCGGAGTCGATTCGCAGATGATCGGGGAGACGGAAATCCTCGGCCAGGTGAAGGAGGCGTATGCAGCGGCCCAGCGGGACGGCACCACCGGACCGATCCTCAACCGGGTGTTCCAAAAGAGTTTTCAGGCCGCCAAACACGTGCGCACGCACACTGCGATTGGCGAAGGCCAGATCAGCGTCGCCACCGTGGCGGTGGACCTGGCGCTCAAGATCTTCGGCGACCTGCAGCCATGCCACGTGCTCGTTCTCGGCGCAGGCGAGATCGGCGAGAAGACCGCCCGGGCATTCAGGAGCCGCGGCGCCGGAGCGATCACCGTGGCCAGCCGCACCCTTGCACATGCGGAGGAACTGGCCGGCAGCCTTTCCGCCCGGGCGATCCCATTCGAACGCGTGGCGGAAGGCCTGTCCGGATTCGACATCGCCGTCTGCTCGACAGCCGCCCCGGAACCAGTCGTGACCCAGGCAATGGCCGCTGCCGCCATGCGGCGGCGGACCCCACGGCCGCTCTTCTTCATCGACCTCGCGATGCCGCGTAACATCGCCCCGGACGTGGCAGACCTTGCCAACGTGTTTCTCTACAACCTCGATGACCTCGCAAAGATCGCCGAGGAGAATCTTGCGCTTCGTCAGGCAGCAATCGACCGGGCGCGGACGCTCCTTGCAGAAAAGGCTTCTGCGCTCTGGCAGCAGGTGGCACCGCGAATCGGTGCGGATCACCCCGCAGGCTGATCGTCCTTGGCGGCGGCCGGGGCCGGCTGGCGCACGCGATCCAGAGCCTTGGCGAGCTGCTCCTTCTTGATCGGCTTGCTGATATAGTCGTTCATGCCTGCAGCCAGGCACATCTCCCGGTCGCCCTGGACGGCGTTGGCTGTAAGTGCGATGACCCAGGGGCGCTTCGCAGGGTCGGGCTGGTCGGCCACAATGTGACGGGTTGCATCGAGGCCGTCCATCTCGGGCATCTGAACGTCCATCAGGATGACATCGTACGCCTGGCGCTTCAGCGATTCGAGAACCTCGAGGCCGTTGGCCGCAACGTCGGGCCGTATGCCCATCGCCGCCAGCATGTGCACGGCCACCTTCTGGTTCACGACATTGTCCTCTGCGAGCAACAGGCGCACGGAACGCCCCGTCGTCTCGACGACCGGCTTCGGCATGACCCGGGTCGGGGCCGGCGTTGCCGCGTCCATCTCCTTGAACGATCCAGCCAGCACATCGAAGAGCTGCGACGGCTTCACCGGTTTCGTCAGCGCGGCGTTGAAAAGGTCCTTCTCCGACGTGATCTCGCGCTGTCCCAGGGACGACAGCAACACGAGCGGCAGTTTGGGTCCGCCCGGCAGGAGGCGGATCTCGCGCGCGAGCATCACGCCGTCCATCTCAGGCATCTGCATGTCAAGCACCGCCACGTCGAAGACCTCGCCCGCCCTCAGCCAATCGAGCGCCTCCTTCGCAGTTTGCGCGGCCCGCGAGACCATCCCCCATCCTGACACCAGCGCAGTCAGAATCCGGCGGTTCGTGGCGTTGTCGTCGACAATCAACATGTGCCGTCCGTTCAGATGCAGCTTGGGTCCGGCCAGGAACGGCCGCGGCCGGGCCGGCACGAACTCCGCGCGCACGTTGAAGCTGAACGTCGAACCCTTGCCTTCGACGCTGTCGACCCACATCGCTCCGCCCATCAGCTCGACCAGCCGCCGGCTGATCGCCAGTCCCAGTCCGGTGCCGCCGAAACGGCGCGTTGTGGAGACATCGACCTGCGTGAAGGAATGGAACAGCCGCCCGATCGCCTCCTGTGGAATGCCGATGCCCGTGTCGGCGATGCTGAACAACAGGTCGACGATCTGAACCTCATTCGGCTTCTGGAACGGCGCCTGCGTCCGCGGCCGTTCGGTCTCACCCGCCACGATTGGGGACGTGCTCCCTTCGGCCGACCGCGCCTCGGCCCCGGCGTTGTCGGGCGTCTTCACCCGCACCGACAGCACGACCTCGCCGTGGTCGGTGAACTTGATCGCGTTTGCCAGGAGATTGACCAGAACCTGCCGCAGGCGCGTCGCATCGCCGCGGATCGTCTGGGGCACGCCATCGGCGATCTCATAGAGCAGATCGAGACGCTTCTCGGCCGCCCGCGTGGCAAGCAGGTCAAGCGCCCCTTCGACGCATTCGCGCAGGACAAAGGTCTCGTTCTCCAATTCGAGCCGGCCCGACTCGATCTTCGAGAAGTCCAGGATGTCGTTGATGATGGTCAGCAGCGTGTCTCCGCTCGCGCGGATCGTCTCGGCAAAGTCGCGCTGATCGCGGGTCAGCGGCGAATCCAGCAAAAGGCTCGTCATGCCGATGACGCCGTTCATCGGCGTCCGGATCTCGTGGCTCATCATCGCCAGGAACGCGCTCTTGGCCTGACTGGCGCGCTCGGCGGACTCCTTCGCAAGCCTGAGCTCCTCGGCGGCGCGTTTCTGGTCGGTGATGTCGATCAGCGCGACGACCTCCTGAACGATGCCGCTTTCCGTTTGTCGGAAGTAGTGAACCGAGAAGGAAGCCCAGACGATCCTGTTGTCCAGATGCAGGTAGCGGCGTTCGAGCGTGTAGCTGTCGATCTCGCCCCGGTCGAGCTTCGCCCGCATGATCTGATGCTGCGCATAGTCGTCCGGATGCGACACCTCCCGATACGAATTCAGCTGGAGCGCCTGCTCGAGTGAAACGCCCGTGATGCGGGAATGCTCCTTGTTGATCAGCCGGGTCTTCTTGTCGCCGACGATCTGCCAGGTAATCCCGACCGGGACGGTTTCAAAGATGAACCGGAGCCGGGCTTCCTTCTGCTGCATCTCCGCCTGAGCCCGTTTGAGGTCGGTGATGTCGAGCATCGTGGACACCACCTGTTTCTTGCCTGTGGTCGGATCCGTGAACATCCTGCTGTTCAGCGCGACCCAGACAACGCTGCCATCGGGGCGCAGCCAGCGCTTCTCCATCGAGTACTCGTCGACTTCGCCGCTGACGAACTTCTTCACGAGCTGGCGCTGGCGGGCGTAGTCGTCCGGATGCGCCACGTTGACGAACGCACCCGGCTTCTTTGAATCCTCGGCCGATACTCCGGTGATGCGAACGTGCTCCGGGTTGACAATATGGGACGAAATGTCGTCGGGCATCTGCCACGAGATGGCAACCGGGGCGTGTTCGAAGACAAATCGCAGGAACGCTTCCTGCCTCTCCCGAGCCTCCTGCGCCCGCTTCTGATCCGTGATATCCACGAGCGTCGTAACCTCCTGCTCCTCGCCGGTGGTCGGGTCGTGGTGCGTCTGCATCGAGAGCACCGCCCAGATCACGCTGCCGTCGGGGCGGATGTAGCGCTTCTCCATCGAGAACTCATCGATCTCGCCGCAATAGAGCCGGTCGGTCAGCTTCGCCTGTTTCTCGCGATCCTCCGGATGGCTCACCGCCATGTAGTTGGTAAGATCCTTTGCCTGCGCAGCCGGAACGCCGGTGATGCGTTCATGCGCCGGGTTGACCAGGCGCGTGTCCGACCGCCTTCCGCGCACCCAGGAGATTCCCACCGGCGAATGCTCAAAGATAAACCGGAACAGGGCTTCCTGGCTGCGCAATTGCTCCTCCATGCGATGACGCACCGTGACGTCCGTCTGGACACCCATGAATCCGGTGCAGTTCTGGTCGGCGTCATGTAGCGGCTGCACCTCAAGTTCGGCCCAGAACGGCCGCCCGGACTTGTGGTAGTTCAGCACCACCACGTGGAATCCCTGCTGGGTGATCAGGCCGGCACGCATGTTCGCCACGGCTCCCGGCGACGTATCCGAACCCTGCAACACGACGCCAGGCTTCCGCCCCTTCATTTCCTCCAGAGCGTAGCCGGTGGTCCGCGCATAGGCGTCATTCATCCACTCAACCCGGCCCTCCACATCCGTGATCACCACACCGCTCTTGGTCAGGCTCGCCACCAGCGCCAGCCTTCGGCTGTTCTCCGTGGCCTGCTGGAGTTCCTTCGTCATCTGGTCCGCGAGAGTCTCGGCCCGCAGGCGGGCGGTGGTCAGCAACCATGCCATGACGCCGGCCAGAAGGCTGATCGCAATCCCACCCACCAGAACGAGGCCCAACAGGAATCGGTTGACAGCAGCTCCAAATCCCGGCCGCGACCAGATCTTCAACATCCAGGTCTGCCCGTACTGCGCCAGCGGCACGCTGGCGGTGAATCGACAGTCGGCGTAGTCGGCGTCCGTCACGGCCCCCGACCGGTGTCCTTTGAGCCTCTCGTCGGAGTCATAGATCAGCGAAGCCATCGTGGCCTCATTGCCCTCAAATACGTCGAACTCCACCTGCTCGTCCGTCAGGGCTGTGATTCCTTGCATCAGTTCATCGATGCGAATCGAGGCAAAGATCCATCCCTGCAATGCACGCCGCCGGTCAGCGGGCGTTTCGATGTGATTTCCCCGTTCATAGACCGGCATCAGGAGTTGAAAACCCGGGCTGCTCTTTTCGTCTTGGATGAGGGCGACGCGCCGGCTGAGGACGGCGCGATCCAGTTCCATTGCCTGATTCGCTGCCTGGCGGCCGCTCTCCTCTGACGCGAGATCAAGGCCCAGCGCCACTGCATTGCGTGCGATCGGCTCGACATAAGTGACCGAGTAGATCTCAGGGAATTCGGTCGTCGGATGAATCTGAAAACCGGCGGCTCCGTCGATGCGCACCCGGGTGAGGTAGGCAGGCAGGTCCGCGCGCCGGACACGCTCCACATATCCAAAACCGAGCACGCGGTGGTGCAGGGAAGGCTCGACCGCCCGTGCGTAGGTCGCCCATTCCGTCCGCTCCACGCTCTCGCTGCCGGCAAAGAAACCCTGGGCACCGTGCAATGCCCCTTCGATGCTCTCCAGACGGGCGGAAACCGTGTTGCTGACGACATCCGCCAGCCGTCGGAAGCGCATCGCGTCGGTCCTTGCCCCCTGATCGTAAATCAACCACACCGCCAAAGCCGTGGCCAGGAGGCCGACCGCAACAACGGCCACCGTCCAGGCAAGACTGGACTCACCCGCCGCGCGAGGAGTGTTCTTATCCGCTGTCGGAGACATCGGGAGTGTTCGTAGTGTCATTACCTCGGTCAGATGTGGCAAATCTGAAACAATCGCTGCGCCTTTTTGACGAGTATTAACCTACTTTCCCATCCAGCGGGCCAACCAGTCGGCAGCGGTGCCTGAGGCAGGCTGATGCAGAATCGCACGCAAACGCTGCGATTGCTCCAGACTGCGCTGGCGCCTGCCCGGATCATCGGTGCACGCGGCGAGTTCCAAGGCCAGACGTTTCGGCGCCGCAGCTTCCTGAATGAACTCCGGATACATCGCCTCGCCAAGAAGGAGGTTGGCGATGCCGATATACGGCACTTTCACCAGCCAGCGGCCGAGAATGTAGGTCACCGGATTGGTCCGGTATGCAATGGCTCCAGGAAGTCCCCCCAGCGCGCAATGCATCGACATCGTGCCGGAGCTGGTAAGCACCGCCGCGGCGGCAACCGGAGCCCCGGTCGCCTGCAGACCGACTCTCTCGGAAAGCGGAGCCGGAACGTTCCTCAGAAGTTCCAAAAGCAAGCTTTTGATCTCCTCGCTGGGATACAGGACCACAGCGGCACGGTCGGCGTGGTTCGAAACAAATTCTCCGTAGCCTGCAAGGATTGCTGGAAATATCCTCGCCACAGCCTGCCGCCTGCTCCCAGGCAGAAGCAATATCGGTCCGGCTGGATCAAAACTGACCGGGGACACGTAATCGTCCGCAACAAACGGATGTCCGACGAACTCCACCGGCAGCGACGTATCGGCGTAGCTCTCCACCTCAAACGGGAAGATCACCGCCATGGCGTCGAGGTGCTTCGCCATCTCAAACCGGCGCCCCGCCTTCCAAGCCCAGATCTGCGGACTGATATAAAAAAGAGCGCGGATCTTCCCTCCGCCGAGAGTTGTCAATCCGCGAGAATGTAATGCCTTGGCTATTCGCAGGTTGAATCCGGGATAGTCGACGAAACACACTGCGCGCGGGCGATACCGTTCGATCCACCGGAGGGTCGCACCAAACAGCTGCCTGAAGAAGCGGAGGTTCTTCAGGACTTCCACGAGGCCGACAACCGACGAAGCAGTGAGATCTTGAAGCAGCTGCGCGCCACTCGATGCAAGGAGCGGACCTCCGAGCGCGCAGATTCTCAGATCGGGCCGGCGCGCACACAGTCCAGCCACCATCCGCGCCGCATGCTCGTCACCCGAATGCTCACCAGCGACGATCAGCAGATCCACGCGACCTCCCCCAGGCGCAGGCAGATCAAACGCTTGGTTTAAGTTTTCAGCCATCAATTTGGTAGGGCCGGACCGCTGGGACGGCCCTACCCTGTGCGGGTTTCATTGTGCCGATCCCTTGGCGGCCCGGATCTGCTCCGTGATCGTGATCGCCACCTCGAGCGCAGTCTTCCCCAACGCGGCGCTCACCTTTGGCTGCCGGGCCTTCGCAACACTGTCGACAAACGACGCCAGCTCGAGCGCGAGCGGCTCGCCTTTCTGCAGAGGAATCTCCTCCACCGGCATTGCCAGATCAGCGGGTTTTGTCCCCGCCATCAACTGCCCGGCGTAGGCGAGCATGCCGCTCTTCCGGACCAAATGTCCGCTCTGTCGCATGAAATCGAAGGAGAAATAGCCCGAGGACTGGAACACCCTGATTTCACGGACTTTCTTCAAACTCATGCGGCTGGCATTGAGGTTGGCCACGCAGCCGCTGGCAAATTCGAGGCGCGCGTTGGCGATATCCTCGGTCTTGGAGAGCAGGTTCACCCCGACACTGTCGATGCGGACGATCGGCGACTTCACCAACTCGAGCACTATCCCAATGTCGTGGATCATCAGGTCGAGAACAACGCCGACCTCGGTGCCTCGGGGCGTGAAGGGCGCGAGCCGTTCCGCCGTGATGTAACCCGGCCGCACCACTTCCTTCTCCAGGAAACCCATCACCGGGTTGAAATGCTCAATGTGGCCCACCTGAACAATGCACCCATGAGTCCGGGCTGCAACCAGCACTTGCTCAGCTTCGGCAAGCGACGCACAAAGCGGCTTTTCAATCAGCAGATGGCAACCGCGGCCAAGCAGGGGCAGCGCGACCACCGCATGCCGGTCCGTGGGCACCACGACCGAGACGGCGTCGCAGGCCTCGCCCAGCTCCTCCAGCGACGCGAAGCGCCGGCATTGGTGCCGGGCGCAGATTTCCGCAGCGCGGGCATCGTCGGTCTCGAAAATGCCGGTCAGCTCGGCCGCAGGCAGCGACGCGTAAATGCGCGCGTGATGCTGCCCGAGCGAGCCGACGCCCGCCACACCGCAGCGGATGCGGGGGGCGGCGGCGCCGGTATTGGAGTCAGAGGTCGGGGTCATTCGTGTGGTGTTGTCTGCATGGATCGCATCCGCTCGCGACGATTTCAGGCTAAAGCGGTGCCAGCACTCCTTCGTGCAGCCGCAGGCTTCTGCCACACTTCGCGGCGTGCTGCGGATTGTGTGTCACGAGCACCAGCGCGGCGCCTTGCTCGGCACCGGCACCGAGCAACACATCGATCACCGCGTCGCCCGTGCGCTCGTCGAGATTGCCAGTGGGCTCGTCGGCGAGGACGATCCGGGGCTCGTTCATCAGCGCCCGGGCGATTGCCACCCGCTGGCGCTCGCCGCCGGAAAGCTGGGACGGCAGATGATGGCCGCGCTCGGCCAGCCCGACGCGATTCATCAGGCTTCGCGCGCGCGCGCGCTCCGCAGCTCCGACGCGGCCCAGGATGCGCCGCGCCATCAGGACGTTGGCCAGCGCGTCAATCTCCGGAATCAGGTAATGCGCCTGAAACACCATTCCGAGAAACCGTCCACGCCTCCCCGCCAGAACATTGTTGCCCAGTCCTGCGATGCTGGCGCCGGCCCAGCGGATCTCGCCTCCCTCTGAAGAATCGAGGCCTGCAAGCAGGTTGAGCAGGGTGGTCTTCCCGGATCCAGACTCGCCGCGAATGCTCACGCTTTCCCCTGCCTGGACAGCCAGCTCGGCGCCGCGCAAAACCTCGATTGTGCGGTCGCCGCTTCGATAATTCTTGCGAAGGCCGCTGGCCGTGAGAACCGGGATCGGATCAGACATGGTTTGAGGATGCCGGGGAGAACCCGCCGTCCAGTTTATTCCGTGGTAGGGCGGGTCTATTCACTGCGCAGGGCCTCCACGGGTTTGAGTCGCGCTGCACGCCACGCCGGCAGAAGGCCCGCCAGCGTCGCGATGACAATGGTGCTGGTGATGATGACCACAAAATCGTGCGCCGAGTAGCTGAGCGGCAGATTGGAGAACTGGTAGAACCGCAGCAGCGCCGCCTCGCTCTGCGTGATGCGCGCAAACGTGTGGACCACCTCGTTGCGAAACGTGAGCGCCGTCACCGCCAGCACAATTCCAAGACCAGTGCCCGCCACACCGACAAAGAAACCCTGGAAGCAGAAACAGGCCGCGACCTGGCGGGGACTTGCCCCAAGCGCGGCGAGAAGCCCGATCTCCTTCGTCTTCCGGACCACCGCGGTCAGCAGCGAACTGGCGATCGAGAACGACGCCACGAGAATGATGAACAGCATGATGAACATCAGCATGTTCTTTTCCAGCTGGATCACGAAAAGGAAGTCGCGGTTGCTTTCGATCCACGAAGTTGCGCGGCCGGAGCCGCCGAACAGCGCGTTGAGCTTTGCAGCGAACTCGTCGGCGTCATTTCCGGGCTTCAGCCGGACGCTGACTCCATGCACTCCCCGGCCAAGGCCGTAGAGCTCCTGCATCGTGCGCAGCGTGCAAAGCACCGTGTTGGCATCGACCTGGTTCCAGCCCGATTCGAAAATGCCGGCCACCCGCGCCTGGCGGGGCAGCAGAATCTCGTCCTTCTTCAGGCGTTCGAGCATCAGGGGCGAGTAAAGGTCCACCGTCTGCCCCACATGGGCGCCGAGCGAAGTCGCGAGTTCCGCACCGAGGATGACCGAGTCGTCATCGAGATCCTCCACCCGCCCCACGAGCATGAATCTCGCCAGCGGCACGACGTCCTGCCCGTGTTCGACGTCGATTCCCTCGATCACCGGGAATGCCGGCCGGTTTGACAGCTGAAGCATGACCATGCCGCGCGCATAGGGCGTGACCGCCGCCACCTCCGGCAAGCCGCGAACCTTCGCCATCACCGAGTCCTGATCGTACATGATCCCGCCATTCTCGATGCGCACGTGCCCATTGGTCTCGATGATCTTCGTGCGGATCTCGTCGCCAAATCCGTTCATCACACTGAGCACGATGATGAGGACCGCCACGCCCAGCATCACGCCCGCGACCGACGCGAGCGTGAAGAACGCGACGCGCCGTCCGCTGGGAAACAACTGCTTCAGGGCAAGATAGAGGTACCAGGGCATGGATTCGCGAACGTCCTCAAGCGATACGTGACGTCCGGCCCGCTGCCAACCAAGATTGTTGCCAGCGCGTCCTTCGGGGTGTGAAATCTGCGGATTTTCACCACTAAAGGAGCGGCATTGGGTGCCATTAGGCCGTCTATCGACTTCATCATTGCCAAAAAACGGAATAGACCTAGCCTCGCCGGTTCCTGAAATTCTCAGGCGCATCCGCGCTGCGACGCTTCAGCCGTGCGGGCGAGCGTCAACCCCACATCCCCGTAAATCCCGTATCGTTCATGAACGAAACCCCCGCCCCGTCCACAAAGGTCAAATTCTTTAGCGGTGAAGACATCCCGCTGGAGCTGCACAAGGTCCGCGTCGTGCAAAAACTTCATTTGCGCCCCGTCGACGAGCGTCTGAAGGCGATGCAGGCCGCCGGATTCAATACGTTTCAGCTGACGACGCTGGACGTGTTCCTCGACATGCTGACCGACTCCGGCACGAATGCGATGAGCGACAACCAGATCGCATCGATGCTCCGCGCCGACGACGCCTACGCCGGTTCGCAGAGTTTCACCCGCATGGAGGCCGCAGTCCGCGAGGTATTCGGCACCCAGTACGTGATCCCGGTTCACCAGGGCCGTGCGGCCGAGAACGTGATCTCCCGCGCATTCATCAAGCAGGGCGACGTGATCCCGATGAATTATCACTTCACGACCACCAAGGCGCACATGGAGATCAGCGGTGGCAAGATCTTCGAGATCTACACGGACGAAGCCCTGAAGATCAAGAGCAGCTTCCCGTTCAAGGGGAACATGGACATCGCCAAGTTGAAGGCCTTGATCAAGGAGCACGGGGCGGCCCGCATCCCCTTCATCCGCCTCGAGGCCTCGACGAACCTCATCGGCGGCCAGCCGTTCTCGATCGCAAACATGCGCGAGGTGCGCAAGGTGGCCGACCAGCACGGGATCATGGTCCTGCTCGATGCCAGTCTTATCGGCGAGAACGCCTACTTCATCAAGCAGCGCGAGGCGAAGTTCAAGAACACCTCCATCAAGGACATCCTGCTCACGATGTGCGGTCTCGTGGACATGATCTACTTCTCGAGCCGCAAGGTCAGCTCGACGCGCGGCGGCGGCATCTGCACGAACAGCAAGGAGCTCTTCCTCAAGGTGCGCGATCTCGTGGTGCTTTTCGAAGGCTTCGTCACCTACGGCGGCATGTCCGTCCGCGAAATCGAGGCCCTCGCAGTCGGCATGTATGAGACGACCGACGAAACCGTCATCAGCCAGTCGCCCTCCTTCATCGCCTATCTTGTCAACGAGCTCGACAAGCGGGGCATCCCGGTCGTCACGCCGCCGGGCGCGCTCGGCTGCCATATCGACTCCATGGGCTTCCTTCCGCACGTCCCGCAGAAGGAGTATCCCGCCGGTGCGCTCGCTGCCGCGCTGTTCATCATCTCCGGCGTCCGCGGCATGGAACGGGGCACCATCTCCAGCGTGCGCGACGACCAGGGCAACGACATCCTCGCCGATGTCGAACTGCTGCGCCTGGCGTTCCCGCGCCGCGTCTTCACGCTCTCGCAGACGATGTTCGTGCTCGACCGCCTAACGTGGCTCTACAAGAACCGCGAGCTGGTCGGCGGCCTTAAGTTCGTCGACGAGCCGACGGTCCTCCGCTTCTTCATGGGCCGCCTCGCGCCGACAACCAACTGGCCCGAGCGCCTGGTCAAGAAGTTCAAGCAGGACTTCGGCGACAGCCTGTAGGCAGGCGGCGGGCAGACTGCCGCTTTCCTGGACAAATGGCGGACGCCATTTGCTTCAAGAGCTTCTGCGGTGCAGCCGGCCGCGCCAAGGCCGGCTACAACGGAGGATGCCGGATGGTGCAGGAAGCCCGCTCGCGGGCGATTATACCTCTGAATCGCGAGCCGTTTCGACGGGTTCGACAAGCTCCCATTCGACGGGTTCGACAGGCTCACCGCAAGCAGGCTCAGGGTCTGCGACACCGCAAGCAAGCTCAAGGCCCCGTGTCGAGGGGCAAGCTCGCTTCCTACAATCTGCGCCGCAACGGCTGAGCCGGATCAGACCGGCGTTGCCGGGGAGTCGCGCCCTTCCGGCGCCGCGATGCCCATGCCCCGCCATTTCCCGGAGCGCCAGCGCCAGAGATTGATGCCCGCGCGGATGATCTCATCCGCAGCGAAGAAGAGCCAGAAGCCGACGATCGTCAGCCCCCAGACCCGGTTGACCACATAGACCACCGGCAGGATGCCCCAGATGAAGGCCGAGCCGACGACGAGCGGAAAGCGCGCGTCGCCGACGGTCTTGAGGGCGGTGCCGCTGATGATGTTCACCGCGCGCGCCGGCTCGTAGAACACGGCGATGCACAGCAGAGCGCGGCCGAGTTGCCGGATCGATTCGTCTGCGGTGAAAAAGCCCAACACGCGGTCGGAGAACATCCACACCGTGCCAGCATAAAGGAATGCAACCAGCATCGCCCGGCGCACAATCTTCCAATAAAGCCGGTCGACGTCGGCGAACCGTCGCGCCCCGGTCCAGTGGCCCATTAGGATCTGCCCGCCCAGCGCCATGGAGACGGAGAAGGTGACCTGGAACATCTGCGCCCGCCCCGCGTAGGCATTGGCGGCCATCGAGTGGACCCCGAGCGCGATGATCAGCGTGGACAGAATGATCTGCTGCATGGTGTAGCTCATCGGCTCCACCGCATTGGAGATGCCGATGCGCAACATTGGCCGGGCGACCCCGAGCATCTGGCGAAACGCGCCCCGCCAGTGGAATCGCACGCCCAGCCCGCAGTGCACCAGCGCGATGGAAAGCAGAGTGGCCGCGGTGGTGCTTGTCACCGACGCCGCCACGACGCCCCGGACGCCCCAGTGGAAGCCAAGGACGAAGAGGGAGGCGAGTGCGAGGTTGAGGCACGCCACGACAAACGCGCTGTACATGAGCCAGTTGGTCATGCCGCGCGACGAGAGCACGGCGTTGTAGGCCACGAGCACACCGAGGGGCAGGAAATAGGCGCTCATCGCCGACAGATAGGTCGTGGCAATGCCCGCCAGCGTGGCGTCGAGGCCCATCCATCGGCCGATGTCCGGCGCCCGCCACCAAAGCGCGGCGCCAAAGGCCAGCCCCATGGCCGTCGTCAAACAGAGGTTCATCATGTAGGCCGGTACGACCTTCTCAAGCTGTCGCGCTCCCAGATACTGCGAGGCCACCGCAACCCCGGTGCCCGCAAAAACCGGAATCACTCCCGCGCCCAGCCAGATCACCGGCAGCAACTGGCCAACCGTCGCCGCAATGGCATCCGACAGGTGGCTGAAGAACCAGAAATCAACCAGCCAGACGCAACTGAGCGTGGCGTATTGCAGATAGATCGGCCAGGCCAGCTTGAACAGGCTTTCGGTGCGAAGCGCGGGTTGCATCATCAGAAACCGACCGGGTGCGTCCGCTCAGAAATCCTGCAGCCGCCCTTCGCCGGCGCCGCGACCGGGCTCGATGCGTTCGAACACCTCGCCGATCAGGTAGATCGAGCCGGTGACCACGACGGTGTCATCCCCGCCGCCGACCGCGCAGCAGTCCGGCGCGGGAAACGCCTCCGCCGTGGTCGTATGCACAACCCTGCCGTTGAAGCTGGCGGGGAGGCAGTGCTCAAGTTCCGCATAGCTGCAGGCGCGCGCCTGGTGGGGAATGGCAAGATGGATCTCCCGCGCATGGCGGCCGATGACTTCGAGCAGGGCGCGGGCCCGATATTCCCCGAGCACCCCGGTCATGATCGCCGGCTTGCGGCCGCTTTCGGCCACGAGCCGCGTGAGGTTCGCATCCAGCACCTGCGCTCCCTCGGGATTGTGGGATGCATCGAGAATCAGCGGCCGGCCACCCACCGTCATCCGCTGCCAGCGGCCCGGCCAGCTGGCGTGCAACAGGCCGCGTTCAATGACGTCGCTGCCCAGCCCCCAGCGCGCAGGGAGCTGCCGGGCAATCAGCGTGGCGGTCGCGGCATTCCAGCGCTGATAGTCGCCCTCCAGATTCGTGCGCGGATAACGGTCGATCGCCTCGCCAAACTCCTCGCGCACCGAGAACACCGGCGCGTTGCGCTCCGCGGCGATCGCACGGATCACCGCCTCGGCCGGCTCGGGCATCCTCCCAATCACCACAGGCCGCCCGTGCTTGATGATCCCCGCCTTCTCTGCCGCGATGAGTTCGAGGCGGTCGCCGAGCATGTCACAATGGTCGAATCCGATCGACGTGATCGCCGTCACCTCCGGCTGGACGACATTTGTGGCGTCGAGCCGCCCGCCCAGCCCGACCTCGACAACCGCGACATCAACCCGCCGGCGCGCGAACTGCAGGAACGCCATCGCCGTCATGAATTCGAAAAAGCTGGGATGATCGTCGGCGCAGGCGACCGCCGCCCGCTCCGCCACAGGTCGCAGTTCGTTCGCAAAGGCGACGATCTCCGCCTCGGTCAACCGCTCCCGGTTCACCTGCACGCGCTCGCCCAGTTTGACAAGGTGCGGCGACGTGTAGAGGCCGGTCCGCAATCCGGCGGCATGCAGGATGGCGTCGAGCAGCGCCGACACCGAGCCCTTGCCGTTCGTGCCTGCGATGTGAAGCACCGGATAGCTCCGCTCCGGATGGCCCAGCGCCTCGCCGAGAATCCGCATCCGGTCAATGCCGAACTTGGCCCCCTTGGCCTTGAGGCTGAACAGATATTCCTGAACCGCGGAATAGGCGGTCAACGACCCGGTGTCTTCCATGAAAAGACGCCCGTTCAACAGGCCGCCGCCGGCATCTTCTTCACGTACAGCGCCTGCAGAATGTCGCGCAACCGGTCGCGCATTTCGAGCCGGCTGACGATCTGGTCGATCAAGCCATGTTTAAGCAAAAACTCGGCGCGTTGAAAACCTGCGGGAAGCGACTGCTTGGTCGTCTCCTTGATCACCACCGCGCCGGCAAAGCCGATCAACGCACCCGGTTCGGCAAGAATGACATCTCCAAGGGTCGCGAAGCTCGCCGTGACGCCGCCCGTCGTCGGATCGGTGAGAATGGAAATGAACGGAAGCCGGGCTGCGGCGAGCCGGCCCAACGCGGCGCTGGTCTTCGCCATCTGCATCAGCGAGAAGATTCCCTCCTGCATGCGGGCCCCGCCCGCCGCGCTGACGATGATGCACGGAATCTTCTGGTTCAGCGCCATCTCGATCGCGCGGGTGATCTTCTCGCCGGTTCCGCTGCCCATCGAACCGCCGCAAAAACGGAAATCCATGACCGCAAGGGAAACCGGAATGCCGTGAATCGTGCCCCAGCCGCACACCACCGCCTCGGTCAGGCCGCTGTCCTTTTCGTATTTCTTCAGCCGGTCCGGATAGGGTTGGGAATCGACGAACGACAGCGGATCGGCCGCGCGCACGTCCATCGCAAACTCCTGAAACGTGCCGGGATCGATCAGGTGCCTGATGCGCTCGCGGGCGGCGATGCGAAAATGGTAGCCGCTGTTCGGCACGACCATCTGGTTCGCCTCGAGGTCCTTGTTGAAAACGATCTCGCCGGAAAGCGGGCATTTCACCCAAACACCCTTGGGGATGTCCTTCTTCTTCGCGGCGGCCGTGCGATACTGCGGCTTGTTGAAATGAACCATGGGAATTCAGCCGTGGCCGAAGGTGACGACGTCGACACTCACGCCGCCGGCGCGACGGAGCACGCTGGCACAGGCATTGAGGGTGGAACCCGTCGTGAATACATCATCGATGAGAACGTATCGTTCGGCAGAGTTTACGTCGGCGCCCTTCCGCAAGGCAAAGGCATTCTTGAGATTCTCCTGGCGGGTCCGCCGGTCCAGCGCCGTCTGCGTCGGCGTGTCGATGACGCGGCGGATCGGTTCTGCCACGCGCGTGCCCGGGCCCGCAGCCACCGCAAATGTCGCCGCCAGCAGCCGGCTTTGATTGTAGCCCCGCTCGCGCTCCTTCCGGGGATGCAGCGGCACCGGCACCAATACGGCCCCGCGGAGATAGTCGACGATTCCGGGTGTCGACCTGACAAGAGCCGCGATGTCCTCAAGCACGTGCAGGGCGCGGTGGTACTTGAGCGCGTGAATGAGCGCCCGGCCGGGTCCCTTGAGCAGGACGCAGGTCCGTCCCTCGCGAAACATGGGGTCGAGCTCCACGCAATGCACACACCAGCGTTCGCCGTGAACGTCGCCAAAGAACGGATGGCCGCAAATCTGACAACATGGCGGCTGCACGATGAACAGCAGCGGTGCGCATTTCGCGCAGACATGCCGCAAACCACCCTCTTCGACCAAGCCGGCGCAATGCACGCAGACCGGCGGAAACAGGAGATCGCCAGTGGTCCTCCAGAACTGCTTCAGTGCGCGACGCGTCTGCATGGCCTTGGCCGGGGTCATGCAGCCTCTGCGACAACACAGGCCCTGTCTTGGCTGGGAACAGATCCTGGCGGAAAGGTGGCGGCGAGCGCCAGCGAGCCGACGTTCGATTTCATGAACCCCGCTTAGTAAAGCACCCGTTTCAGAAACAGCCCGTGAGCAGGCGCCGTCTGGATGGCATGCGTTCGCCGCCCAGAGCGCAAAATCGCCTCCAGTTGAGCCACGGTCAGCTTGCCCTGGCCCACTGCCACCAGCCCGCCGACGAGACTGCGCACCATCTTGTACATGAAACCGTCGGCTTCGGCGGTCACGCTCAGGCGCGCACCGCGCCCGCGGATCTCCAGCCGGCGCAGGTGGCGCACGGTGTCCTCCTTCTCCACGCCGTTCGATGCCGAGAACGCACGGAAGTCGTGCCGCCCCGCAAGGCACTGTGCCCCCGCGCGCATCCGCTCGACATCGAGTTTCTGGTGAACCGACCAGCAGTACGGATGGAGGAACGGATCGGCCTGCCCGCCCTGGTGGAGTTGATAAACATAGATCTTCCCGCGAGCCGAGAAGCGCGCGTGAAAATCCGGCAATGCCCGGCGAACCGAACGGATCAGCATCGTCCGCGGAAGTCTGCTTTGCAGCGCCGCAAGAAGCTTCGCAGGACCATGCCTCCAATCCGCATCGAAATGAAACACCTGCCCAAGCGCGTGCACACCGGCGTCGGTGCGACCGCTCCCGTGGACCCGCACCTCCCGGTCGAACAGCGACCGCAGATGCCGTTCAATCAAATCCTGCACCGCACGACCGTCAGGCTGGCTTTGCCAGCCGCTGAAGTCGCGCCCATCGTAAGCGCAAAGGCACCTCCATCGCTGGAGAGCAATCCTGGTTTCGGCGGGCGCGGCCATACGCGGGCGGAGTTTGAGCCTCCGCGCGCACCGTGCAAGCCGCGTCCCTCCTCCTGATGGAGTTCTTCTGGCCCGGATGTCGTTGACGCTGGGCCGGCAGATTTGTGCATCGAACAGACTGTGGCTCTGCGGCGAGGTGAGGCGTGAAACATCCGGGCTGGAGCCGCGACGCCCTCGTCGCGCGTCGAGGGGTGTCACGCGACGAGGGCGTCGCGTCTCCAAGACACAGCCAGCACCAAAAAGCCTCGGGCCGCCGGACCGGCCTCAACGCGGCCGGCTACAATGGCGATCCGAGAAACTTGTAGCCGGGGGCGCTGACCCCGGCACAACCGGCCCCAGGAGGCGCTGACCCCGGCTTTCCCGCCGCCATTACTCCGGAGGCGTTTCCGGCGGCAGCCGCTGGTCGAGAAAATCCTGCAGGATCAGACAGGCGGCGCGCGAATCGACCAGTCCAGAGGCGCGCACCGACCGGCGAAGATGCTTCGGGATCGTCTGCTCCGCCTCATAAGACGTGAGCCGCTCATCCACCAAATGCACGGGCAATTCGAAATCCTTCCGAAGGAGCGCACCAAATGCCTCGGCCTCCTTCGCCTTGAATCCAGCGGAGTCATCCATGTTGAGCGGATGTCCGAGGACGAGATCGGTCACGCGGCGTTGGCGGATCAGACCGCCGAGCTTCTCCAGCCGGGCGGCCTTGGTGGCATCAGTCAGGGCCGGCAGCGGCGTCGCAACACCGAGTTCATCGCCATAGCTGAGGCCGATGCGTTTTTCTCCATAGTCGATTCCAAGGCAGCGCATTTGGATGATTGCTGGACCCAGCCTTTGCGTCCTGGCCATCGCCGTCGAGGCGAAATCCGCTAGGTCCCAGGCAACAGCCGCAACTCCGGATGCAGCCGGGCATATTCGAGCGCGTATTTCGCGAAAGCGGCCTTCAATCGCATCGTGACCGAATCCGGCCGCACGGCGAAATGCTGCGCATCGACCGCCGCCACCGGAACCACGTCCCGGGTCGTCGAACTCAGGAAGCATTCCTGCATCCGAGCGATGTCGGGCGGCCGCAAGACCGTTTCCCGCAACTCGACTCCGGCTTCCGGCGCGATCCGCTCAATCAGCAGCCGGCGCGTGATGCCGCCGAGCAATCCGCTTTCCAAACCAGGCGTGAACACAACGCCATCGCGGACAAAATAGATGTTCGAAACCGCGGCTTCTGTGATCTCCCCCGCGAGATTCGTAATCACCACCTCATCGGCCCCGCGCGATTTCGCCTCCCGCAGACAAAGCAGATTGTTCAGGTAATTCCCCGTTTTCCATGCAGGATCCAGGGTGCGGCGGTCGTTGCGGTGCAGGTCGCGCGCAAGCGACAACCGAAGGCCGCCGTCCAGTTGCGCCGGGGTGAGATTCTGGTTCTTTCGCACCAGCAGGACGAAATCGGAGCGGTCCGCCAGCGCGGGATCCAGGCCGATCGGCCCGCCGCCCCGCGTGATTTGCAGTCGCACGTAGACCTCGTCCCTCATGCCGCTCCTGGCGGCGAATTCCGCCGCGGCACGGCGGATCTCCTCCAGGATCTCGCAGCGCGACCATGGCAATTCGAGCGCCAGGGCCCGTGCGGAGGATTCCAGGCGCTCCCAGTGTTCCTCCCAGGCAAAGATGACTCCATGATAGGTGCACCAAACCTCGTAGATGGCGTCACCATACAGAAAGCCGCGGTTCAACGGCGCGATTGACGCCTCACGGGCGTCATGAAGCCGGCCGTTGGTGTTGGCCTGAACATAATGGTCATCCGTCATCGATGATTCTAAAGCAACATCCCGGACCGGACATCGCGATACAAAAAAGCCCCCGCCACGCGGAGGCCTTGAAATCATTCGCTGAAGTGAATTGCTACTTCTTCTTCCGCGCTTTGACCAGGCCGAATGCCTTCTTGATGTTGTAGATGCTGGGCAGCGAAATACTGAACTCTTCTGCAACCTGCGCGCCCGACTTGCCGTTCTCCAAAGCGACTTTGATCTTCTCACGCATCTCCGCCGTGATGCGCGCATGCTTCCGATGGCGCACGCCGCCGCGGCTCTGGCGCTTGTCGCCGAGTCCCGCCGCCTCCCTGAGCGCCTTGATCAATTCCGCCGTCGTCCCATAACCGTATTTCTCGTGAAGATGTGCCAGTTCGCTTTTGCGCTCCTGGTCAATCTCGGACTGCAGTTCCTCAATCTTGTTCTGATATTCGGACAGTTGTTTCAGTTTGTCGGTAACCATATAGAGAATACAGTATATCTAATCCGCTCCGCCGACAAGGACAATTTATAGATTCCGCCGCGTCTCGTCGGGCGCCCGTTCCCGCGCAGGATTCCTGGTCAGATTGTTCACCGCCTTCGTTTTCATCGAAAACGTGAACACGCGCGGCATCGCAATGAGGTTTTGCATCGAGCTCAGGTTGATGATCGAGCCGCCCCGCACGCGCGCCATCGAATGCCGTCCGAAAACCGGGCAGCCCAGGTTGCCGTTGATCTTTTCGCCGGACGCGCTTCCCTAAAGCCCATGCCGCGCATACCGCTCGAGGACAATTTCGACGATGTCATCCGCAAGGCGCAGCGCGGGCTGGGCCTCACCGACTCCGAGTTGGCGCGCCGCGCCGGCCTCGATCCCGCCGTCGTGCGGGAGCTCCGCGGGGGCACCTTCGACGAGGCTGCCGTGCGAGCCGTCGCCCCGATCCTCCGGCTGGGCGCCGACCGGCTGTTGGCCCTGGGACACAAGGCCTGGTACCCGGAACAGGTGATCCCGCCGCGGGGTTTTGCGATGTTCAACACCGCCTTCGAGGACATGACGGTCAATAGTTACCTGGTGTGGGACTCTCGATCCCGCCGGGCCGCGGCGTTCGACACCGGCGCGACCTGCGAATCCATGCTCGACGCGATCGCCGTGGAGAAGCTGAAGGTGTCGTACCTGTTCCTGACGCACACCCACGACGACCACGTGGCGGACGCCGCTCGGCTCGTCGCCGCGACCGGTGCCGAGATCTGGACCTCGGACCTCGAGCCGTTCCCGGATGCGAAGACCTTTCGCGAGAACCAGACGTTTCACCTCGATGGCGTGGCCATCAAGACCATCCTGATCGGGGGCCATTCCCCGGGGCTGACCGCCTTTCTTGTAACCGGCCTCGCGTGGCCCGTCGCCATCTGCGGCGACGCGATTTTCGCGAGTTCGATGGGCGGCGGACTGGTTTCCTACTCCGACATTCACCGCAACAATGTCGAGAAGCTGCTCGTTCTGCAAAAGGACACCGTCATCGCCCCTGGCCACGGTCCGCTCACCACGGTCGGGCAGGAGAAAAAACACAATCCGTTCTTCCCGCAATAGAGCGCCAATTTCCAAACTTGCGCGCCCGGATCAATTCGCCCAACGTGCACGCTCGGCATTTTTAGGCGCGGTAGCCAAGTGGTAAGGCCGAGGTCTGCAAAACCTCTATGCGTCGGTTCGATTCCGACCCGCGCCTCCACCTTTCGCGGTGCGAAAGGTGCCCTCCGAAGCCCGGAGGGCGAAGGAGGGCGTTCCCCAAGCGCGAGCGGTTGCGACTCCCCACGTCAACAACGACGCCAAGGCTACGGCTCCATGACGAGCGCGGGCTGGCACAACTTAAACATGCCGCGAGTAGCAAAGCATCAACCCCAAACCCCAAGACCTGACCCCGTTTTGCCGGTCTCGTCGCTTATGACAGCTCTGTGCCGACAGGCGCCTGCGATGGCGTGAGGAAGGTCTTCACCAAGGCGCCCTTTCCACAGACCGTCATGGTGGAAAAGCGCTTGAACCAATCACCCTCCGGCACGTCGGGATTGGTGTCGAGCCACGCCGCCAGAGACTTCAGTGCATCGGCGTCGATACTCCTCTCCTCAATTCGCTGGAGCAGGTGCGCGAAGAGAGGCCGCGGTACGTTTTTGCGCTGGACCTTTGGCATTACGAGCCCGCGTAGAAGCCTTCAGCGATCCGCGCTTTCAGTTTGGCCGACTCAGCCCGGCTTTTGCTCCTGGCGAGCCGATGGGCCAGCTTGCCCAAATCGGCTGGGGACATGGGCGCGGCGATGAGCTTGATTTGCAGGCCGACGGCCTGCGCAGCGCGACTCATGGAACGAAAGGTGATGGACGTGTTCTTCGCATCGAGGATGCGGCGCACGGCCGTGCGGCCGGTGCCCATGCGCTCGGCCAGGGCGCTGATCGAAAGATTGTCCTCGGCCATCTTCTCCATGATGGAGGCGGTCAGGGAACGCTTGAGTTCGACCTCGTAGGTGGAGGCGGTTGACGGTGGCATGGCAGGAGGGTGGTTCAAATTTGAACCAGTGTCAAATGTCGGCTGTCCGCTTTTTCGATCATGCCGGCACCGCGAGCTCGCCCGCCGACACGATCAGTAGAAGTGTCAGCGAAAAGTCTCTCCAGAATAGGTTTGGGCAGTGCCAGAAAATGCGATAGGCCCCAGGCGTATGTCTTGCGCGTACGCCTCGAAAATCTTCTCCCCGTTTGCTCCTTTTAGGGAGGTGAACTCATGGGAGTTGAGGCCCGGATGATTCGGGTTTCTTTCCAGGCATCCTTCAGCACCGTACGGCACTAGGAGCGTCCATCCACCGAGGATCGGATCGACGGCCCAGAAAAGAACAAACCGCGAGAGGACATGCTGGATCGCGAAGAGGAACGGATGCGGCCAAGCATCGCCCAGAATGCCCGTCGCGGCGCGGTCTGCCCGGGCGCCTGCGACGATCAGGGTTTCGATGGGCTTGCCGGCGGCTCCACAAAGGCGGCCAATGCGTAAATCAGCGCCCCATTCCAGTTGATCGCGATTTCGTTGCGCGACGGATCGCGTTGCAGGTCGTACCATTCCCGCGCCGTGGGCCAGGGCCCGCCCACGAGATAGCCGGGCAATTGCGGTTCGCCGCGGCGGTCGTGGGTGTGTTCGGGCGGGTGGGCGCCGAGTCCGGTCACATAGGAACAGCCGTGGTAATTGCGCCCGAACAGGTAGGCGAGCGCCTGCTCGGCCGTCGCCCGGTAATCGGGGTTCGGCCGAACCCGGTCGGCAAGATGCAGCAGATAGGTTTGCGCGGCGACGGATCCGTTGCACCCCCAGAAGAAATCAGCCGGCGCGGCGCCAAAAGGCCGGCCATGGGGATTTACCCGGGCATTCTCCACGATGCGACCAGCAACGGCATCGAGCGAGCCGGCAAGGCGCCAGACCCGGATCTTGTTTCGCTCGGATCCGCGGCTCGAAAGCAGGTAGGTGCCAAACGCAAGATCCCGCACGTCGGCCCAGCTGGGTCCGCTGCTGGAAAACTCGAATGTGCCCACTCGTTGCTCGAAATACTGCAGGCAGGCTGCGTCGCCTGTGGTCTCCCAGAGTTCGACCGCTGCCCAGAGTCGGTGCGGCCGGTCGTCTGCTGCATAAACCCCCGTGCGGACGCCGGTCTCGTCGGCGTCATGCTGGTCGGGATTGGCCAGGAGAAAAGCCCAGCTTCGGCGGGCCGCGGCGAGGCACCGGTCCGCGTAAGGCGCATCGAATTCCCGGAAATGCCGGGCGCCGAGAGCCATCATCGCGGAGAAGTCAGCGGTGGCGGTGCTGCTCCATGGCACAAAATAGCGCGGGCTCGAATCCAGGTCCGGCGGTCCCCAATAGCTGAAATTCGCCGCAGACAGCTTCTGGTACACGCGCCCATCGGCCATCTGCATTGTGAACATCCAGTCGAATTCGAATTTCAATTCGGCGAGCAGGTCCGGCAGGCCCCGACCGCTTTCCGGGATTCCGATGCCAACCGGCGCGATGCGGTCGCGGAACTGTTCCCAGGCCTTGAACATCATTCCGACGGTGACGCCGGCGTTGACGATGTATTTGTTATAGTCGCCGGCGTCGTGCCAGCCGCCCGTTCCAGCCTGGCGTGTTCCCGCCGGTCCGCCCACCAGATCGAGCAGGCCGTCGCCGAGGTGACACGGGCCATGATGGTACTTCTTTCCATCCCACGCTGCGTCGACGGCCACGCCACATCGCCACAGGTACATCGCCCGGGTCGCCACCCGGTACGGCTCGTTCCAAACGTCGGCCGCAATCACAAACGGCGCCGAGCGCCCGACTGCCGGTACGTCCAGCACGTAACGTCCCGGAGCTCGCAAGGCGCTGAAATCGAGGATCCGCACGGTCTCGCCGCCCGTGTCGGTGACGGCCGTCTCCACCGGAAGGCCGACCTTTCCGGTGAACACAACCGCACCGGTATCCGCGGACAGAATACGATACTCATCGCACGCTGCAGCGATCGTGGCGCGCTTGAGCGAATCCGGCCGGAATCCGACGGTGTTGATCCGGATCGGAACGCCCGGTGGTGGAGGCGGCACTGGCGGGCGCTTAAAGAGAGGCGGCGGAACTGGGGCAGCCGCGGTGGATGCCGCGGGATCTGGTTTTGCCTCGTCGGCGGAAGCCGGGACAAAAAGCCCCATCGAGAAAAGGAACAGCAGGCAGATCGGACGAAACACGGGCATGCGACAGAAAAACATGGAAAGCCGGCGATCACGCAACTGTTTTGAGAGCCGAGCCGGCCTGGTCGCCAGTCATGAACTGTGGCCGGAAACGCGAACGCAGCTGCGAGCGTGAGCGAGCGGAGGGCAGGTCCACCCGCCCGCCCCGAGCGACGTCGAGGGGCTCACGCTCGCGGCCACACTTTTCATGAAACCGCTGTCGTCCCGCGAGTCGTGCGGCGGCCGTAGGCACGGCACGCACCTCGGGGTATTCCATGGACAAACCCAAATTGGTTGATCGATGTGAAAAACAAGCGTACACGCTTGACCCTTCGACCACCTGTTCGCCCAAATTGACACGCCGTTGTGTTTCCAACACCACGCTCGGCCTTTGGGCATGTCACGGGCGGTTCAAGAACTGAACAGGCAAAGCATCATCCACCACAAAACCCTCAGACCAATAAAGGAAGAATGAACGTTCCATTTAAAGTGAATTTGAATGACCAGGTTGTGCTCATCACCGGCGGCGGCGGCGTGTTGTGCAGCACGATGGCGCAGGCACTGGCGGTCTGCGGCGCGAAGATCGCCGTGGCGGATTTGAAGCAGGATGCCGCCGAGGCCGTGGCCGCGAAAATCCGCGCCGAGGGCGGCACCGCGATCAGCGTCGCGTGCAACGTGCTCGAAAAAGCGAGCCTCGACGCGGCCAATGCGAAGGTGAAGAGCGAGCTGGGCCCGGTGGACATCCTGATCAACGGAGCCGGCGGCAACCATCCCAAGGGGACCACCAGCCTCGAATACCTGCGCAAGGAAGACCTGGCCGGCTCGGCGAAGGAGCTGATCACGTTCTACGACCTCGATCCGAAGGGCATCGAGTTCGTGTTCAATCTGAACTTCCTCGGCACGCTGCTGCCGACGCAGGCGTTCACGCGCGAGATGGCCGCCAAGGGCAAGGGAACGATCATCAATGTCTCTTCGATGAACGCATTCAGGCCCCTGACCAAGATCCCCGCCTACAGTGGCGCGAAGGCTGCGGTCAGCAACTTCACGCAGTGGCTTGCGGTGCACTTCTCGAAGGTCGGCGTCCGCGTCAACGCGCTCGCACCCGGCTTTTTCGTCACCGACCAGAACCGCGCCCTGTTGACGAAGCCCGACGGTTCCCATACGCCCCGCGCGAACACCATTCTTGCCCACACGCCGATGGGCCGGTTCGGCACACCCGACGACCTGACAGGCGCGCTCCTGTGGCTGGCGTCGCCCGAAGCCTCCGGATTTGTGACCGGCGTCGTGCTGCCGATTGATGGCGGCTTCGCGTCGTTCAGCGGGGTGTAGATACCTCCGCGAAATTCCACGGCGCGGAAGGCGTTCCTGCTGCAAGACTGCCTCTTGAGGCGACGCGTGCCGGATCAGATGATCTGCTCCGGCTTTCTGAGCCTCCGGAGAACCGATAACGGCTGTTTCGCCTGCCACCGCCGAAATGCCGCATCGATCTCGCTGTAGAGCTGTCGCTGCGTCACCTCGCCGGATCCGAGCCCGTCACGCCGCAGGCGCAGCCCGCAGCGGCGAGCAACATTCATGGTTGATGTGCTCATTTGCACAAGAGAACGGCGCTTGGCGGCCTCAATTTAGCGTTTTGGCATTTATTGATCGTCGTATTCACAATGAATTGGCGCGTGCCTTCCGCAGATCCGGGCGGGGCGTCGCGGCTGAACGACGATACGCGGGTGCCTGTGGGCGCCTGTCATCGTGATTGCATTTGTCCGGCCGGAACTTGAATGTCGGCCTGCTCCTCAAACCTCAGGTTCCATGCGCCCCGAAACCCGAATTCGCCCAGGATTTGCCTCACTTCGAGAGCACCCCGAGATCTCCGTCTTGATCGTGGGCGGCGGCATCAACGGCATCGGCTTGCTGCGCGAGCTGGCCCTGCAGGGAATCGACGCCCTGCTGGTCGATAAATCCGATTTCTGCGCCGGAACAAGCGCCGCGATGACACGCGTGATTCACGGCGGTCTGCGCTACCTTGAGAACGCGGAATTCCGCCTGGTGAGGGAAGCTCTCCGCGAGCGAAACCGGCTGCTTCGCAACGCCCCCCATTACGTCAAGCCGCTGCCAACGACGATCCCGATCTTCAATTGGGCGTCCGGGGTCGTCCCGGCAATCCGGAACTTCCTGGGATGGCCCACGAAACCGGGCAACCGGGGCGCGGTTCTGATCAAGGCCGGGCTGACGCTTTACGACCTGTTGGCCGGCCTCCGGTGCCCCATGCCAAGACACCGGTTCCGTCTCAGGCGGGCATCCCTCGCGATCCGGCCTGCGCTGAATTCCGAAGTGATCTGCACCGCGACCTATTACGACGCGAGGATCACCTATCCGGAGCGGTTGTGCCTCGAGCTGGTCCAGGATGCTGAGACCGCCTTCGCCGATGCACGCGCACTAAACTACGTCAGCCTTCAGAGTGCCGCCGGCGGCACGGTCGTGCTTCGAGACGAGATCTCCGGCGAAACCCGCGAAGTGAGACCGCGCATCGTCGTCAACGCCACCGGCGCCTGGATCGATCTCACCAATCGCGGACTTGGGCGCGAGACGGGCTTCATCGGCGGAACCAAGGGTTCCCACCTCGTTCTCAGCCATCCCGAACTCGTCAAGGCGACCGGCGACGAGATGATCTATTTTGTGAACCAGGACGGCCGCATCTGCATTTTCTATGCGGTCGGCGGCAAGATCATCGCCGGCGCCACGGACGTCCCGACCGACAATCCGGACGCCGTCTGCGACGAGGCTGAGGCTGACTATATTCTGGAGGCCATGCGGCTTGCGTTCCCCTCGATCCGCGTCGACCGCTCGCATATCGTTTTTCGATTCTGCGGCGTCCGTCCCTTGCCGCGCAGCAACGCACTCACACCGGGCCAGATCAGCCGCGACCACAGCTTCCCGGTTCTGCCCGCGGGCAACGGGATCGATTTCCCGATCTACTCATTGGTCGGCGGGAAATGGACCACGTTTCGCGCGCTGGCCGAGCAGGTGGCAGACGAGATTCTGCGGGTTCTCAAGCGCTCCCGAGTCTGCAGTTCGGCGGATCTTCCGATCGGCGGTGGCAGGGGCTTCCCAAGGATGCCGGAAAATACGGGGCTGGCACAGCGGCGGCTGGCGGCGCTTGCGGAACGCTATGGGACCGGAGCGGACCGGGTCGTCGCCTTCATTCAGGCGGGACCAGATGCGCCGCTTTCCTGCCACCCCGGCTACTCCCGCCGTGAGATCGAGTTCATTGCCCGGCACGAGCGGGTGGTCCACTTGGATGACTTGCTCCTCAGACGCACGTTGATGGGCATGCTCGGGGAAGTGACCTTCCCCTTGCTGGAAGAACTGGCGACCATCGTCGCGCCGGTTCTCGAGTGGTCACCACAGGAGGCCAAAGCCGAGGTCGACCGGACCGTCCAGCTCTTCAAAAACGTTCACGCCGTGATGCTGGCCAGGTGATCGAAGTCGCCCTTCAGGTGTTCGTAAATGTCCCGGTAAACCTGGTAGGTCCGAAGGTATCTCTCGTGATTCGCCGGGTTCGGCTCGAAGCGCCGGCTGAGCTGAATCATTTCCAACAGCGATTTCCGGACGTCAGGAAAGACGCCGACGCCCATTCCGGCCAGCACAGCGGCGCCAAATGGGGATCCGACCGACGTGCGGGGCAGCAGGAGCGGACGCCCCAGCACGTCCGCCTTGATTTGGTTCCAGACATCGCTGCGGCTGCAACCGCCGACACTTCGCACCTCCCGGACATCGGCGCCGGCCCGCATGGCCACTTCCATATTGTGACGGAGAGCGAAGGCGGTTCCCTCGAGAATCGAACGCACGAGCGCGGCCTTGGGTGTTGCCAGCGAGAGGCCGAAAAACACACCGCGGGCATTCGTGTGCCAGAGCGGCGAGCGCTCGCCCATCATGTACGGAAGGAAGATGAGGCCTCCGCTGCCGGGTTCGACACCGGCGGCCTCCCGTGTGAGCAGATCAAATGCATCACCCTTTCCCTCGGACGCGGCCTGGATCTCCTGCTGTCCGAACTGATCGCGAAACCAACGCAGACAGCCACCGGAGGCGACCATGGCGCCAAGCAAGAGATGGATGCCCGGCAGGGCGTGCGGCAAGGCGATCAATGATGGCTCCGTCAGACCCCGGTCATTCGGCATGATGATGACCGTGGAGGTTCCCGTCATCTCGGCAGCGATTCCGGGCTCGACCACGCCAACCTCCAAAGCCGCCGCAGGGCTGTCCACCGTCCCGGCCATCACGGGAGTGCCCGCCTTGAGCCCGCTCGCCTCTGCGGCCTCAGCGGTGACCTCACCCTGCGGGCAATATCCCGCCAAGACCTCGGGAAACTGCGCCGGATCCACGCCGCAGGCACTGCAAAGAACAGCGGACCATTCCTCCTTGTGGTAGTCGCGCATCTGCAGGAGCACGGCGTTGGAGTTGTCCAGCGTGAGCCGTCCCGTGAGCCGGTAGTTGATGTAACCGTTTGCCTGGGCGAATTTCCAGGTTTGCCGCAGCACTTCGGGTTCGTGATTGCGCAGCCAGAGCAGCCGCGCGGCAAGGTAGAATGCGTCGGGCCGGTTGCCGGTGATCCGATAGATCTCGTCCGCGCCAATCTGCTCCGCCAGCCGGACCGTCTCGGCTTCAGCGCGGCGGTCCATCCAGATCATCGCGGGGCGCAACGGCCGGCCGGTGCGATCCAGCGCAAGCAGCGTCGGCGCCTGGCAACTGATCGCCAGCCCGAGAACCCTCTCGGCTCCATGCGGGACCTTCGCGAGGGCCTCACGCACAGCCGCGCAGGTGCCCCGCCACCAGTCCTCGGGATTCTGTTCGACCCAGGCGGGCCGGATGTGATGCAGCGGATACTCCGCTTGCGCTGAAGCGTGAAGGACTCCGCGCTGGTCCAACAGCACGGCCTTGACGGAACTCGTCCCGACATCGATGCCAAGAAGCAACGGCTCCATGGGAGGCTCCCGGCTAACGGGCGACATAGAGTGGCGCAACCGAGACGATCACCAAACCCACCATGTAGCACAGGAACATCAGGCTCAGGAGCCGGTTCACCCGCGCTCCTCCGCCGGCGAATTCCTTCCAAACGAGGACGCCCCATAGCGCCCCGACCATCGTTGCGCCCTGCCCGATTGCATAGCTGATCGCGGGGCCCACCTGCAACGACTCGGGCGCGCTCGCGGCGACCCAGTTCGACAGGGACCCGGCGATCCACATCATGCCGCCGACGATCCCGAGGAAATGCACCCACGCTTTGCCTTTCAGATAGTCTCCAAACGTCAGCCGCGGGCCGTCGATCGGAAATCTCAGGAAATAGAGATTGTAGGCGAAGACCGAAACCAGCACGCCGAGGCCGAAGACGAACGCGACCGCGTAGGGCCCGAGACCGACGCCAAATTCCCCGCCTCCCGGCTTCTTGCCCATGCCGACCACGACCAGCGGATAGAACAGTCCCATCAGGATACCGCCGACGATGGCGAGTTTGATTCCCTTCCAGGTCGACGCCTTCCGGGCGGCAGCATCCGCCTGGTCGCCACTCGTGCTCCTGCTGGCCGCGAGCGCCCTGTACGCGACGGCATCCACGATGATGGCGACCAAAATCAGGGCCACGCCGGCAAACAGCAGCACCGGGTTTCCCTTGTGTTCAATGATGTAGTTCAGGATGACCCCCACAATCAGGGCCAGGCCGACGCCGATGGGGAACCCCACTCCCATGCCCGCCACAGCAATTGCCCCGACCACGAGAATGTTCGACAGGTTGAAAATGACCCCGCCGGCAAATGCCGAGAGAATATTGATATGGCCGGCGTGCGACAAATCAGCGGCGAAGCGGAGACCGTCCGACCCCCAGGTGCCGAACGTCAACCCCGCCAGGGCCGCGCCCAGCGCCACTCCGATCGAGTAGTCATAATAGAGAAGTTCAAAACGCCACCCCTTGGTGAACTTGAGCACATTGGTCCAGGTTCCCCAGCAGATCATGGTCAGGATGGTCAGCATCAAAACCAATCCGTACGAATGGGGCAGAGTCATGGAATATCCTTTCGTGGTCCTTTTCGGTTCACGTCGTTGTGCCGTGAATCGCAGGAAAAAGCTTCAGGGGTTTGGTTCAGCCGTTCGCCACAAGCGTGGGGCATGGCAAACAACGTCGGCATGCAAACAGCAAAAACGATGGAAGTTAAGATCATTCTTGGCCGGACAGTCCGGCGCCGCACCCAGACCCGGCAGCCGGCGAGCGCGGAATTGACGCCCGTGGCCCGGGCGGGCATTGGTCGAAGGGCGCCCGGCCCATCCACCCCGCCAACACATTGAACTCATCCCTCCACACACTGAAGCTGCTCTCGGATCCGACGCGTCTGCGGCTGCTTGCCCTGCTGATGAGTGAGGAGCTGTCGGTGGCCGAGTTGCAGGGAATCCTGGGCATGGCCCAATCGCGGATCTCCTCGCAGCTCGCACAGCTGAGGCAGGCCGGGTTCGTCGCCGACCGGCGCGAAGGCAAGAAAGCGTTCTACTCGCTGCGCTCTGGCCTTCCCCAGCGGCAGTTCACGCTGCTCAAGGCTGCCGCCGAGGCGGTGACCGACGCCCCGGAATTCGCGGAGGACCGCACCAATCTCGACCGGATCCTCCAGAAACGCCGCCGCGTGGCGGAGCAATACTTCAACCTCATCGCGGGCCGGCTCGGAAAGGGCTACTGCCCCGGTCGTTCCTGGGAGGCCATCGGACATCTCGCACTCCGGCTCGTGCCGCCGATCGTGGTGGCGGACCTCGGCGCCGGCGAAGGGTTGATCTCGCAGCTCATCGCCCGCCGCGCAAAACAGGTGTGGTGCATCGACAATTCCCCGCGGATGGTCGAGGTCGGCACCGAACTCGCCCAGAAGAACGGCCTCGCCAATTTAACCTACAAGCTCGGCGACATTGAGAGCGTGCCCCTCGCCGAACAGTCGGTCGACCTGGCCATCCTCAGCCAGGCCCTGCACCACGCGGCCCATCCTCAGACCGCAGTCAACGAGGCGTTCCGCATCCTCCGCCCGGGCGGACAGCTCGTCGTCGTGGATCTCAAGGAGCACACCTTCGAACGAGCGCGCGAAATCTACGCCGACGTCTGGCTTGGATTCAAAGAAAGCGTGCTGCACGGCTTCCTCAAGCAGGCCGGATTCCAGCAGGTCGAGGTGACGCTCGTCTCACGGGAGACCGTCGAGCCGTGCTTCGAAACGCTTCTCGCCAGCGGGACCAAAGGCGCCTGACCCGGACCCGCGCAGCCCCTGCGGCAAAAGCGCGTTTTGCGTCGGACGGGCGGAGGCAGGAATGGGAGCCAAAAGAGTGCGTCAGCTTGATGTCAGCGGCGGATGATGGGCTCGCCCTCGCTGACATGCAGCGTGAGGCCCGTTGTGTCCACATCTCGGGCATTGGTGATCACGAGACCCTGCCGGGCCGTGATGTCACAGGCCTCAAACTTCGCGCCGTCAACGAAACTGTCCGCCAGACCCGTAATAATGCCAACGGACGTGGCCGTGCCGGTGACGTTGATGAATTTCAGCTGGCGGAGAACCGGCAACACGGACGCGGGCGGTTGCGGTCCACTCGTGCCACTGCGCCAGTCCATGTTGATCTCAATCGCGCGGCGCACGCCTCGCAACGTGAAATTGCGGAAGACGACATTCTCCACAACCCCGCTGCGGCTTGGCGTGGTCTTGAACCGAATGGGCGCCCAGTTGTCTTCCTCGGCGACGCAGTCGCGCACCTCGACGTTGCGAATGCTGCCAAACGTCTCGCTGCCAATCGCCACCCCGCCGTGGCCGTAACCGAAGCGGCAGTGTTCGACCAGCACGTCTTCGCACGGATGATTGACGCGCGAGGCGTCGCCGGCGACACCGGCCTTGATGGAGATGTCATCGTCGTTAACGTCGATGTCGCACCGGGTGATCCGGGTGCGGCGGCACGAATCGACGTCGATGCCGTCCGAGGAGGGTGCGGTATGGCCGGCACGGATGATCAGGTCCTCGGCGACAGCGTCCTCGCAGAATTGAAAGTGGAGGCACCAGACCGCCTGATTCTGGAGGTGGAGGCCCGCCACGCGGACGCGATTGCAATTGACGAAACGCAAGAGCCGCGGCCGGCGGGTCTTGAACGCGAGGTCGGGATCCCTGGCGTTGCGCAGCTGCCAGTATTCCGCCCACCAGCGCTCGCCATTGCCGTCGATGGTGCCTTCGCCTGTGACCTCGATGCCGGTAAGACCGCCGCCGTTGATGAGGGCGAACGGCTGGTGGCCCCGATCGGTTTCGGCGACGCCGGCCGGGAGGTAGTCGCGCAGCTGGTTCGAGCCCTTCAGGACGCCGCCCTTTTCCACCCGCAGACTGACACCCGGTTTGAGAAAGAGGGCGCCGGTGAGAAACGTGCCCGCCGGAATCACGAGCGTGCCGCCGGAGGATCTTGCGCAGTCGTCGATCGCGGCCTGCAGCGCCTTCGTGTTGACCGTGGTGCCGTCGCCAACGGCACCATGTTCGGTGGCGAGCCAGCACCGGGCTGCCTGCGCGTTTGACGAGTCGACGCCTGCGAATAGCAGGAATGCGAGCGTCATTGCGCGGAGTGGAGGAAAGTTGGAGAGCATGGAGAAGTTGCTGGTTGCCGGCCCCGTTTGATTGGACACCGCCGGTCCGGGATCCCGGACGGCGAGGCATCGGGTTTGGGTTGCCGTATGTCTCCCTGGCGAATTCGCCTGAAGGCCGACTTTGCCAGGGAGCTGCGCGGACGGAAATGGTAGTCGTCTTGGCGCCAGCGCTCAAGCTTTTCGCGTGCGGCGGTTCCTCTTGGATGGAGGGGCGAAGGACAAACAGTTCGATGCCATGGTGTCACGCCTTAAGGCATGACCCGGAGTCATGCAGCCGGAAACCACGAATGGGCCCAGCGCCGGATAGCCGCAACCAAACCATCTACCTAGGAGCCTCCTCACCAAAACCCGTTTTGGCCCCGACCGGAAGAAACCTTGACCGCGATGTGGCGGCGAGCGCCAGCGAGCCGATATTCGATCTCGGATCCACTCGCTGGCGCTCGCGGCCACAAATCAGTGGCTGTTTCTTGAGAGGGCGCGGAGGAAACAGTGATCCGTTGTAGCCGGGCCTCAGCGCGGCCGGCTACAGCGCAAGCGCAGCTTCCAGGGAGTTGCCAAACGGTGCCGTGAAGAGACGCTGCACCAATCCATTGTATCTTGCGGGGTCCCTGCGAAAATCGACCTCCGCGATAGCCGCCGGAACCTGACGCAAGCTTTTTCGACCTTCATTCGGTAGCGAAACCGGCCAGACAGGCGTCGCCGGGTCCGTTGCCGGAGCGCCGGATTGCGATTGGAATCCGGCGCCCTGATGCCTCCCGCAAATTGCGATAATGGCCGTTCGCAGTAGAAGAAGTTCTAATGGACAGGCCGCGTATGCGCATCGATTGAGTATGCAAGAAATGCGCAAAGCTCGCCAACACGTGCGCTGCAAGGGCTATGCATTCCATGCGATTATGCTGCCATGCAGGGTTGCGCCACACCGTCCGAAGTCATTCTCTCGTCCCGATCATGAATGAAATGCTCGCGGGTGACCTGATTTATGTATTCGCCTTCTTTCTAGGCGGACTCGCCTTCGCATTCGGGCCCTTCGTGCTCGTCTATCTGCTCGCGCCGCGCGGAACCCGCAACACCCGCAACCTGACGGGACAGTATATCGAATGCGGAATGGATCCCATCGGCGACGCCTGGATCCGGTACAGCGCTGTCTACTACCTGTACGCCTTGGTTTTCGTGGCATTCGCCGTCGACGTCCTTTACCTGGTCCCCGTCGCGCTCGTCTACGGCCGGCACTTCCCGATCCGCGATTTCGTCGAGCTCGTCATCTTCGTCGGCATCCTCTCGCTGGTCATCGTCTACGCCTGGAAAAAAGGAGTCTTCCAATGGAATCGCAGGTAGACACCTCAAAGTTTGTCCAATTTGCCAGGTTGGAGGACATCCTTGCCCTCGGGCGTGCCAACTCGCTCTGGCCCCTCACCTTCGGCCTGGCCTGCTGCGCCATCGAGATGATGGCCGCCGGCATGTCGCGCTTTGACCTCTCGCGGTTCGGCGCGGAAGTGTTCCGTCCGTCGCCCCGGCAGGCCGACCTGATGATCATCGCCGGCACCGTGAACAAGAAGATGGCGCCCGCCGTCAAGCTGCTTTACGACCAGATGCTCGAGCCAAAATGGGTCATTGCGATGGGCAATTGCGCCATTTCCGGCGGACCCTTCGTCTACCCGGGCCAGTACGCCGTCGTCGAGGGTGTCGATCAATTGTTTCCGGTCGACGTCTACGTCCCCGGCTGCCCGCCGCGCCCCGAAGCGCTGATCGAGGGCATCTTGAAACTTGAGGAAAAGCTCACCGGCAAACGGCGGTTTCCAGTGGCCAAATTGAAAGAATGAATGCGACCCTCGAACTCGTTGCCGAACGTTTGTCCCAGCTGATCGGGCAGACCGCCGTTCCCTCCCGTCCCCCGATGCCTGTCAGCGCAAATTTGGCCGCCAGCACCGCGTCGTTCGTTTCAGGTCCCGTCCAGGCCGTCGACCATGCCCTGAAGGGCTACGATCTCGACGTCTCGGTCCCGCCCGGACTTGTGGTGCTCGCCGCGCGGATCCTCGACAATGCGGGTTTCGGAATCGATGCCGTGACCGGCGTCGACTGGATGGCCCAAGGCGAGATGGAGATCGTCTACGACTATTTTCACCCGTCGTCTTCCTCGCGCGTCGCGGTCCGGACACGTGTATCACGCGCCGATCCGGAGCTCCCGACGATCTCCGCCGTCTTCCCCGGCGCCAACTGGCACGAGCGCGAGACGCACGATTTCTTCGGCATCCGGTTCCTCGGCCATCCCAACCTCGCGCCTTTCCTTCTCCCCGAAGACGCCGACTTCCATCCGCTCCGCAAGGACTACAAGCCGTGATCGCGCAAAAAGAAGTTGTTCCATCTGACGCATCCGGTCAGGCCCCCCAGGAGACATTCGTGCTCAACCTGGGCCCGCAGCATCCGGCCGCCCACGGAGTCCTCCGCGTCCTCATGACGATGGACGGCGAGTGGATCACCAAGGCCGAGCCGGTGATCGGATACATCCACCGGATGCACGAAAAGATGGGCGAGAACCGGACGTGGGCCCAGTTCCTCCCGAATACGAGCCGCATCGACTATCTCTCGGCAATGCACTACACGCACGCCTTCGTGGGTGCGGTGGAGCGGGCGGCAAAGATCGAAGTGCCGGCGCGGGCGGAATACGTCCGCGTCATAACTTCCGAGCTCAACCGGATTTCAAGCCACCTCGTCTGGTGGGGCGCGATGCTCCTCGACCTCGGCGGATTCACACCGATCCTCTACGCCTTCGAAGATCGCGAGAAGATCCTCGATCTCCTTGAGGGTTTGTGCGGCGCCCGCCTCACCTATTGCTATTACCGCTTCGGCGGCCTCTGCAACGACGTCGACGACGAATTTCTGAACGGGACCCGCACGTTCGTGAAGGAAATGCGGCCGCGCCTCGGGATGTATCGCAATCTCGTCACCGACAATATCATCTTGCGCAAACGTCTGACCGGCGTCGGCCCGATCAGCGCGGAACTGTGCCGCAAATACGGCGCCACCGGCCCGGTCATTCGCGGTTCGGGTGTCCCGTACGACGTGCGCACGGTCGAGCCTTACTCAGTCTACCCGAAGTTCGACTTCAAGATTCCGATCTATCAGGAAGGCGACTCGATGGCCCGCTATCTCGTTCGGATGGACGAGATGGAGCAGAGCCTCCGCATCATCGAGCAGGCGCTCGACAACCTTCCCGCCGGCCCGTTCATGGGAAAAGTGCCGCGCGTTCTGAAACTGCCGCCCGGTGACACCTGTTATGCCGTCGAAGCAGCCCGCGGGCGCTTCATGGTCCGCATCGTGAGCGACGGCAAGGACACGCCGTATCGCCTCAAGTTGCGCACGCCGTCTTTCTGCAATCTCAGTCTCTACGAGGAGGCCAGCCGCGGCATGATCCTGCCGGATGCGCTGGCCATGCTGGGAAGCCTCGACCTCGTGATCCCCGATATCGACCGATGAGCGCCATCCAAGAAATTCTCCTCGGACCGGGCTGGCCCTGGGTGCGCCTCCTTCTCTATCTGGTCGGCATCTGCGCCTTCGTCGGCGCCAACGCCGCCTATCTGGTCCTGGCGGAGCGCAAGGGCGCGGGACGCATTCAGCGCCGTCCAGGCCCCAACGAGTCCGGCTACGCGGGCTGGCTTCAGCCGGTGGCCGATGGCATCAAGCTCCTTGCGAAGCAGGTCATGGTGCCGCCCGGCACCGACGGTTTCCTTTATCGCCTGGCGCCGCTCATGGTGATGGCGCCCCCGCTGATCTGCCTCACGGTCATTCCGTACGGCGAGAATCTGGTCGCCCGCAACATCAACGTCGGCCTGCTGATGGTGTTCTCCCTCGGCTCGATCAACGTCATGGCGCTCATGCTCGGCGGCTGGGCCTCCCGCAACAAGTTCGCCGTCATCTCGTCCGCCCGCATCGTCTCCCAAAACGTCGCCTACGAGATTCCGATGCTCCTGGTCGTCATTACGCTGTTGATGGTCACCGGCACCATGAACCTCAACGAAATCGTCCAGCATCAGGCCGGATGGTTCTGGCACTGGAACTTCTTCAAGGTCTGGGTGAATCCGCTGATGCCGGTGACGTTCGTCATCTTCTTCATTTGCATGCTGGCCGAAACGAACCGCGCGCCCTTCGACATGGCCGAGGCCGAGAGCGAGCTGGTTGCCGGTGCGTTCACGGAATACGGCGGCATGGGCTTCGGCGTGTTTTTCATGGCCGAATATGCGAACATCGTCGTCGGCTGCAGTCTCGCAACGATCCTGTTCTTCGGCGGCTGGCAGAGTCCAGTCGTGATCCTCTCCGGCCCGATCTGGGGCCCGCTCTGGTTCCTGGCCAAGATGTACGCCCTCGTCCTCACCGTGATCTGGATCCGCTGGACCTTTCCGCGCACCCAGTTCTACAACCTCCTCAACCTGTCGTGGAAGATCCTCATCCCGGTCTCGCTCGTGACCCTGCTGCTGACCGGCGCAATGATGAAGCTGCCGCTTCTGCTGCATCACCTGTTCTAGGCCCATGACCATGAAAGCTGCATTTCTGGAAGTCTACCGGGGGTTCATGAGCTTGCTGACGGGCATGCGCATCACGCTTGGCCAGTGTTTCAAGCCCATCATCACGGTCCAGTATCCGCGCCAGACGTTGAAGATGGCGCCGCGTTTCCGCGGGCACATCGAACTCGTCCTCGACCCGGAAACCGGAAAATCGCTCTGCACCGCCTGCAAACTGTGCGAGCGCGCCTGCCCGAGCGATTGCATCGCCGTCGACGGCGCGAAGCTCGACGGGCAGAAGACAAAGTCCGTCACCGAGTATAAGCTCAATTTCACCACCTGCAGCCTCTGCGGGTCCTGCATCGAGGCCTGCCCGTTCGACGCGATTCAATTCTCCAAGGACTACAACAAGGTCAGCTTCAGCCGCGACACGTTCAGCCACATGGATCTGGTCAAGCGCCTCGAAGAGCGCCGGAAGATCTGGGCGCAGCAACGGCCAGCAGCGCCACCCGCCGAAATGCCCATGCCGGGTCCGGCCCCGGCGAGCACGCCCCAGACCCAGGAGCAGAAACCGTCATGAGCCCCTTCCCGTTTTCCCGGTATGCCCTGGTCGCGATCTTCGGTTTCGTCGTTGCGACGACCGTGGGCGGTGCGCTGATCGCGGTCCTGAGCCGCCGCATCATCCGCGCCGTCGCCGGACTGGCCCTCTCCTGCCTCGGCCTCGCGGGACTCTACTATTTCCTCAACAGCCCGTTCCTCGCCCTGATGGAGATTCTCATCTACATCGGCGCCGTCTGCGTGACCATCATCTTCGGTGTCATGCTCTCCGAACCCGATGAACACGCGCCGACGGAAAAGCGCGGCCAGGATCGGTGCTGGGCAGCCGTCGCGGCGCTGGTGAGCGTCGCGATCTTCTGGGGTGTCGCGCACCTGAGTCTGCACGCCCCATGGGCCCCGCTCACAGCCGCGCAATCGGACGGCTCGGTTCAGGCCATCGGCATCGCGCTCCTCACGACGTACAGCCTTCCCTTCGAACTGATCTCGCTCGTGCTCATGGTCGCAATCCTCGGAGCACTGACCCTCGCCCGCGGCGGAAGGAGCAAATCATGAACTTCGCAAACCTTCCGGACCGGCCCGCCGTCTATTTCATTCTCGCGGCCTTCCTGCTCGCCGCCGGGATCTTCGGCCTAATCCGGCGCCGCACGCTCATCGGCATGCTCATCTCGGGCGAACTGATCTTCGCCGCCGCATCCCTGAATTTCATGACCGTGAACCGGTTCATGGTGCGCGATCCGTCCATCCCTTCCGATCCTTCCGTCGGGCAGATCGCCGTTCTTTTCATCATGGGACTCGCCGCCGCTGAAGTTGCGATCGCGCTGAGCATCATCATCGCCGTCTACCGGAACTACCGCTCCATCCAACCCAAGGAGCTCTCCGAATTGAATGGATAGCTCCATGCAAACCCCTCCCGACATCCGGCTCCTGCTCGCCGTCCTCGCACCGCTCGTCGGTGCCGGCCTGGTCATGCTGACCGGCCGCAAAGCCAACCTGCGCGAGACCTGCTCCTTCCTCGCGGCCGCAACGCTCTTCGGGATCGTCATCTCGATGATTCCGTGCGTCCGCGCCGGCCACACGCTGCATTTCACTCTGTTCCAGTTGCTGCCCGGCCTGAGCTTCTCGTTGCGCGCCGACGGGCTGTCGATGATCTTCGCCGTCACCGCGTCGTTCCTCTGGATGGTCGCGGTGTTCTATTCGGCCGGCTACATGCGCAGCCTCAATGAGCACGCGCAAACCCGCTTCAATGCCTGTTTCGCCCTCGCGCTTTTTGGCGCCATCGGCTGCGCGTTCTCCGACAATCTGCTGACGCTCTATCTTTTCTACGAGATCGTCAGCATCACGACATATCCGCTCGTCGCACACCATCAGGACGAGGAAGGCTACGAGGGTGGTAAGAAATACCTCGTCTATCTGACCACGACGGCCAAGGGCCTGATCCTCCCGGCGATGGTCCTGATCTACGTCCTCTCCGGGACGCTCGACTTCGCCACCAACGCCCACGTCGGCATCCTCCCGCCACACGTCCACAACGGCGTCATCATCATCCTCTACATTTGCTGCATTCTGGGCTTCGCCAAGAACGGCGTCATGCCTTTGCACAACTGGCTGCCAAGCGCGATGGTCGCCCCGACTCCCGTCAGCGCGCTGCTCCATGCGGTCGCCGTGGTGAAGGTCGGCGTGTTCGCCACCGTCCGCGTGATGCTCTACGTCTTCGGCGTGGACCTGATGGACCGCCTCCATCTCGGCCCGCCAACCGCCTACTTCGTCTCGATCACGATCCTCGTCGGATCGATCATCGCCCTGAGCAAGGACAACCTGAAGGCGCGGCTCGCCTACTCCACGGTCAGCCAGCTGTCCTACATCATTCTCGGTGTCGCGCTGCTGACTCCCACCGGCGTCGCCGGCGGTTTGTTTCACATCGCCGCCCACGCGTTTTCCAAGATCACGCTGTTCTTCTGCGCCGGCGCGATCTATGTCACCACCCACAAGAAGAACATCTCCGAGATGAGCGGGCTGGGCCGCGCGATGCCGTGGACCTTCGGCGCCTTCGCCCTCGCCTCGCTCAGCATGATCGGCGTGCCGCCGGTTGGCGGTTTCATCTCCAAGCTGTACCTGCTCGTTGGAGCGCTCGACGCCGGCTCGATCGGCATCCTCATCGTGTTGCTCGCGAGCTCGCTGCTCAACGCCGCCTATTTCGTCCCGGTGGTCTACAAGGCCTACTTCGGCCAGGTGCCCGCCGAGGACGCAGCGCCAAATCTCAAATCTGAAATCTCAGATTTGAAATCGGCGGCGCATGGCCCCGTCCACGCCCCGGCCGTCCGCCACGGCGAAGCGCCGCTTGCGATGCTGATTCCGCTTTGCGTGACCGCTGTGATTTCCGTGGCCATCGGCCTCTATCCCGACTTCTTCATGCAATTCGCCTCGGCCGTCCTGCCATGAATCTCCTGCAAGTCATCGAATTTCTCCGGCGAAACCTGAAAGCTGTCGTCTATTGTTGCTACGGGGTTCTGGCATTGACGGTTGTCGCCGACATTTTGCGCCTGCTGGACGCGCCCGGCCACAGATTCTCCGGTGCAACGGGATTCTGGGCGTCGCTCCACCACCTCTCGGAAAACGTGCCCGGGTTCTGGCCGGTGTTTGGTTTTCTTGGCTGCCTGTTGTTGGTGATCGTCTCAAAGGCGATCATCGGACCTTTCGTCTCGAAGGAGGAGGATTTCTGCGATGAATAACCCGTGGATTCATCCGTCGCTGATCTTGATCGGCGGCGCCCTCCTGCTTCCGCTGATTCCGAAAAGGGCCAAAAGGACATTCCTGCTGGCGATCCCGTTGCTGACGTTCTTTGCCGTGCTCCTATCGGGCGCAATTGCGCTGGCCGATGCGCCCGCGGGTCCGCATGGCGTGGTGCAATTCGCCAGATGGTCGCTCATCTTCGGCCGGGTCGACGGGCTCAGCATGGTGTTCGCAATCATCATGAGCGCCATGTGCTTCATTGGCACTCTTTACGGCCTGCACGTCGAGGAAGACGCGCAACACAGCGCGTCGTGGGTCTACGTCGCCGGTTCGCTCGGCGCGATCTTCGCCGGCGATCTGCTCACGCTGTTCTTGTTCTGGGAGGTCATGGCGTTTTCGTCGGTGTTTCTGATCTGGTTCCGCCGCGAGCCCGAATCCACCGCGGCGGGCTTCCGCTACCTGCTGGTGCACATTGCCGGCGGCCTCGCTCTGCTGGCGGGACTCGTGTTGCACATCAAGGCCACCGGCAGCACCGCGTTCGGCGAGTTCGATATTTATCACATGTCGGTCGCCGAGTACCTGATCCTCATCGGCTTTCTGCTCAACGCCGCCGTGCCTCCGCTGCATGCGTGGCTGCCCGACGCCTACCCGGCCGGCACCTTCAACGGATCCGTCTTCCTGAGCGCATTCACGACGAAGACCGCTGTCTACGCGCTCTGCCGCGGATTCGCCGGCATGCACCTGCTGATCTGGCTCGGCGTGATCATGGCGCTCTACGGCGTCGTCTTCGCCATCATTGAAAACGACATTCGCCGCCTCTTCGCCTATCACATCGTCAGCCAGGTCGGCTACATGGTCGCCGGAGTCGGCATCGGCACGACCCTCGCAATCAACGGCGTCTGCGCTCACGCGTTTTGCCATATTCTCTACAAGGGTCTGCTCTTCATGGGCGGCGGCGCCGTGCTCCACATGACCGGCGAGACGCGCATGTCGAAGCTGGGCGGCCTCTACAAGAAGATGCCGTGGACGTTCTTCCTGACGCTGATCGGCGGCCTGTCCATCTCAGCCTTCCCGTTCTTTAGCGGCTTCGTGAGCAAATCGATGATCGTATCGGCCGCCTTCGAAGACCCGCATCTCTACTGGGCCGGTTTCTTGCTTACCCTGGCGGCGATCGGTACGTTCTACTGCAACGGGCTCAAGGTGCCGTATTTCGTCTGGTTCGGAAAAGACAAGTGCGAGCCGGCCGTGCGCGACCGCGCCGGCGATCCGTCCTGGAACATGCTTGCGGCGATGGGCATTACGGCAGGCCTGTGCATCTTCCTCGGTTGCTACACGCCGGCGCTCTACAACCTCCTTCCGGAGGCAGCCCAGGCGGCGATGTACCACCCCTATAATGCCAGTCACATTTTCGAGACCCTCCAGATTCTTTTCTTCACCGCCCTCGTCTTCTTCGTGCTGGTGAAGCTGAAGAAGATCGAACCCCACGCGGGCACGAATCTCGACCTCGACTGGTTCTACCGCAAGGGCGGCCAGGGTTTCCTGTGGCTGGCGCGCAAGCCCTTCCAGGCCGTCGATACCGGCATCGGTGAAATCTACCGCGTGTGCGGCCTCGCGCCGCTGATGAAATCCGCCTGGCTCGTCGGCCTCTTCGACAACCATGTCATCGACGGCGCCGTCGACGGCCTGGCCTCCGCAGTCCGCGGACTCGGCGGCCGGCTGCGCTTCGCCCAGCGCGGCGTCCTGCAGGAGAATCTCACCCTGGTCTTTGCTGCGGCGGCGATCCTGCTCCTCGGCTTCATGTTCCTCTCGTAGAATCTCTCAACTGCAAATGGCATCATGATCAGCTCAGATCCTCAGTCGACGACAACCTCTCTGCCGCATGGTTCTCATCCCGGCGATCGCTCCGTCCGCGCAGCGGACATTAAGCGAGGCGCTGGCTCCGAACTCGGTCAGCCTACTGGTTCCCGAGCATCCGTAGCATCAGTGCAGCCTGAGGGCGGCGCATCGCTAGCATGAATCCCCCCTGTTCCACCGCGGGTTGTCCGCTCCTGAGCATTTTGATTTTCGCGCCGCTGGCCGTCGCCGCCATTGCGGCCCTGATCCGCAACGAACGCGTGCTCCGCTGGTGGACCTTCGCCGGGACCGCGGCCATCGCCCTGGTTTCCCTCAAGCTCTGGGCCGGTTTCACCCTCGGCACGGCGGACTTCCAGTTCGTCGAGCATGCCTCCTGGATTCCCTGGCTGAAGATCAACTACACGGTCGGCATCGACGGCATCAGCCTGCTGCTCGTGCTCCTCACGACGCTCATCGCGCCGCTCTGCGTGCTCTGTTCGTGGAGCTACATCAAGACCCGCATCCGGGAGTTCATGCTCTGCCTGTTGATCATGGAGACCGCCATGATTGGAGTCTTCTGCGCGCTCGATTCGATCCTCTTCTTCGTCTTTTGGGAGGCGATGCTCATCCCGATGGCGCTGCTGATCGGCGTGTGGGGCGGCCCGCGCAAGATCTACGCGTCGCTCAAGTTCTTCATCTATACGATGGCGGGCTCGATCTTTCTGCTGGTCGCGCTCATCGCCCTGCGGCTGCACACCGGGACCTTCTACATCCCCGATCTCATGGGACAGCCCTATGACAAGGGATTTCAATGCTGGATCTTCGCGGCGTTCTTCATCTCGTTCGCGATCAAGGTGCCGATGTTTCCCTTCCACACGTGGCTTCCTGCAGCCCACGTCGAGGCGCCAACCGCGGGCAGCGTGATCCTCGCGAGCGTGCTCCTGAAGATGGGCACCTACGGTTTTCTGCGCTTCTGCCTGCCGATCGTGCCCTACGGCACCCACGTGTTCGCGCCGTACGTGCTCTGGCTTTCGGTGGCCGCGATTCTTTACGGCGGTTTCGCTGCGCTCGCCCAGTCCGACCTCAAGAAGCTGGTTGCCTACTCATCGGTGAGTCACATGGGCTTCGCAACGCTCGGCATTTTCGCGCTGAACTCCCGCGGCATCGAGGGCGCCACCCTCGTGATGATCAACCACGGAATCACCACGGGCGCGTTGTTCATCGCCGTCGGGATCATCTACGAGCGCCTCCACACGCGCGAGCTCGCCGCCGCCGCCGGAATCGGCAAATCAATGCCGGTGTTCGCCTTTTTCCTCGGCGTGTTCTGCCTCTCGTCCCTCGCCTTCCCGGGCACCAACAGCTTCATCGGCGAATTCCTCGTGCTCAGCGGCGGCTTCTCGGTCTCGAAGATCCTGATCGCATGCACGGTGCCGGGTATCGTCGCCTCCGCCGCCTACAACCTTCGGATGCTCCAGCGCGTCGCCTACGGCGGCACCGACAATCCGTCTCACGACGGTCTGACGGACCTCAACTTCCGTGAGATCGCAACGCTCGTCCCGCTGCTGGTTTTCGTTTTCTGGATCGGCCTGCATCCGCAGCCGTTCGTCAACGTCATGGACGCGAGCGTCCAGCATCTGCTCGCCCAGGTCGGCCACGCCGTGCCGCTGCGTTGATAGGATCCAAATGAAGCGCAAAGAAACGGAGATACAAAAGACCGTGAGGGCGCGACCAGCCTTCGCCAAGCCTACGGCACGGCAGGCAAGATCGCGCCCCTACCAATTCTGCCGACGTTCTTTGTGGCTCCGTGTCTTTGTGGTAGAAATTCCCTTTCGATGACGTTTATCCTCAATTTTCTTCCCGAACTTGTCCTGCTCGCCGGTGCGCTTGGGCTCTTCGTGGTGACCCTCGGCGCCTCGCAGCAGAAACTCGCCAGGACGGTCGCGCTCATCGTCGCATTTGCCACCGTTGCCGCCGCCGCGGTTTCACTCAACCAGCAGGGCGAGCTTTTCTCCGGCGCCTACCGGATCGACCAGTTTTCGCAGCTCATCAAGCTCATCCTGGCGTTTGGCTTCGCCTGCATCTTGCTGATCAGCGGTGACCTCCCGGATATCCGCAGCGAGGTCAAACCCGAGTACTATCTGTTCCTCACCTTGAGCGTCACCGGACTCGTCACGCTCGTGAGTTCCGTCGAGATCCTCTCGATCGTCGTTGCCCTCGAGTTGTCCTCGTTTCCGCTCTACCTGCTTGTTCCCATGCGCCGGGAACGCGCCGAACAGAAGAGCCAGATGGAGTCGGCCATCAAGTATATCATGTTCGGTGTGGCGGCCAATGGCGTCATGTTTTTCGGCCTCAGCTACCTCTATGGGCTGACCGGAACCACGAACCTGCCCTTGATGGCGACGCGCCTGTTGCCGGTCGTGCATTCGCCGCTCGCAATCGCCGGTCTCGGGCTCGCCTTCTGCGGTCTCTATTACAAGCTGGCCATCTTCCCGTTCCATTTCTGGTCGCCCGACGTCTATCAGGGCGCCTCCAATGAAACCGCGAGCCTGGTTGCCTCGCTGCCCAAGGTCGCAGCGGTCGCCGTGCTCATCCGCTTCGTTTCCCTGGCCTCACCGGAGAATGCCACGATCGCCTCGGTGCTGACCTGTGTCGCCGTCTGCTCGATGTTCTTCGGCAATCTGGTCGCGCTCGTTCAGAAGGACTTCAAGCGCCTGCTCGGCTTCTCCGCGATCGCCCACGCGGGCTACGCGCTGATGGGGTTCGTCGCAATGAACCAGGCCGGCTACACGGCCGCGCTCTACTATATCACCGGCTATCTTCTCATGGTCCTGGCCTGCTTCGTGGTCATCTGCCGCGTCTCGCGCGACGGATCCAATGTCGCAATCGCAGAACTCGCCGGCCTGCACCGCCGTTCGCCCCTGCTCGCCGCCACGCTGCTCGTGGCTGTGTTTGCCCTCGCGGGCGTCCCGCCCTTTGTCGGCTTCATGGGAAAGTTCAGCCTGCTGACGGCCGCGTACGGCCAGGGTCATCTCGCGCTTGTCGTCATCGCCGTGGTCAATTCGGCCATCGCAATCTACTATTATCTTCAGGTTGTCCGTCAGGCGGTGTTTGGCGAGGCAAGCGGCGATCAGTCGCCGATCGCACTCAGCCTGCCGATTCGCGCACTCTGCGTCGTTCTCATCGTCGGGATCGTCGCCCTGGGCATCGCGCCCGGCACCGTTCTCAACACCATCTACAGTTCGCTCGCCTTCGTGACGTCGCCAGGCCCCGTCACCGCGCTGCTCGGCCGCTGAGCGCGAGAGGGTAGCGCCAGTCTGCGACTGGCGAAGTCGCAAAAAATGCAAAACGTGGTCTTGTGAGAGCGGCGGCGCGAACATCGACTGTTTCTGGCGGATAAAAAATCCCCGGGTGTAAGGAGGCTCGCCGCCGGGTCCGGGGGGGACGGCGGCGGCGAGGGTTTTATTCGGTCGGGTCGTCTGCGA
>Ga0265323_10000079_pt1 | contig 54842 bp, 37 predicted proteins | sample 41225metaG_FD_193580 | JGI IMG/M metagenome (GOLD analysis project Ga0265323, IMG submission 193580) | Rhizosphere microbial communities from Carex aquatilis grown in University of Washington, Seatle, WA, United States - 4-12-25 metaG | ecosystem: Host-associated > Plants > Roots > Rhizosphere...
ATTGGTGTCTGTCAACTGTGTAACAGCTTCAATCTGTGGCTCGGCACCGCGATTCACGTCGCAGCGCAATCCACGTTCCCGGAAAACAGACACCGCTTCTCGTCTCATGACGAGCCATATTGTCTAGTCGGCGCAAATCGATTAAGGGAGCATGATATGGCGCGAACTAACGTTCGCGGCTACGAGATTATTTAAATCGCTCTAGACCGTCTTTTCCCCATTTCCATCAGTTCCGCCGCCGTGTTCTGGTTTCTGTTCTGGTTTTGATGGTGACTCAACCCCAATTCCGACGACGTGACGAAGCCGGTTGAAAAAGCGGATTATCCATACCCCATTGATTTGATTGAGTGTTTTGAAGGCTCAACCCGAATTGAAGATGGTACGCGAGGCGGGGGTCGAACCCACAACCTTCGGCTCCGGAGGCCGACGCTCTATCCAATTGAGCTACTCGCGCAGGGCGAACCCACGATACGCGGCCGCGCGTCTTTGCTCAATGCAAATTGCGGGATTTCACGCGTCTCACCCACCGCTCACTGATTCCGCTTGAGGGTCTCCAGCAGCGGATGGTTTTCATACTGACATTGAATGCGAAGGCGACCGGAGAAATGTTACATCCGATTCCGGTGAAAACAAAAAGGGACGGCGCGAGGCCGTCCCAATATCAATCATGTCACTCCACAGATTATTGTTTCGGCGGAGCAGCGGGTGCATTCGTGCTTCCAGCTTTTTCATTACCCGCAGGCGGAGCGTCGGGATGGAACCTGCGTGGTCCCGGTCCCATGAGTGACGTTTTTTGCCACTTATCAAATTGCTCCGGTGTAAGGACGGCTTTCATCTGCTGGGCCAGTTCTTCCGCGATAATCTTGCGTTTGGCTTGCCGGTCTTCCTGCGACAGGCTGGTGTCCTTGCGCAAATCGAGCATTTTCTGCCTTTGCGTGTCCATGATGGACTGCACTTTTGTTTTCTGGTCGGCGGTCAGGTTGAGTTGTTCCGCCATGCGCTCAAAACTGGTGCGCGCTGGCTGGCCGGCGGGGGGAGCGCCTGCGGGCGGGGCGGAAGCCGGCTTGTTGGTGTCATCCGCGCGCAAGGCCGGACTCCATGCCAGCAGACTGCCCACGGCCAGTGCCGCGATTAACATTGTTTTATTTGCTTTCATAATTCTTTGTCGTGGTTGTTTGTCAATTGTGCTGCGCCATGATGACGCGATTCACTACCTGTCAGACGCACATCATAACAGGAGGTTACAATCCGCGCAACATCTTTGCCGCTGCCTGCACGGTCTTTTCAATGTCCGCCGTCGTGTGTGCCGCGGAAATAAAACCCGCCTCAAATTGCGAGGGCGCCAGATAAATGCCTTTGGCCAGCATCCCGTGGAAATACTTCTTGAATCGCTCGCGGTCGCTCTTCAGCGCATCGGCCAAGTTCCAAACCGGCCCGCCCGTGAAATAGGCGCAGAACATTGAGCCGCAACGGTTGAACGTCACCGGCACCCCTGCCGATTTTGAGGCGTCCTTCATCCCGGCTTCGAGCTGCCGGCCCAGTGTTTCGAGGCGGTCGTAAATGTTTCTTTTCTTCGTAGCAGCGGATGTCAATCCGCTCTGATCAATTTTGGATTTCGCATCCTGTTTTTTGATTTTTTTAGAATGAGCCGAATCACGTCGGCTGCTGCTTAACTCTTCCAATGCCGCCATGCCCGCCGCCAGCGCCAGCGGATTACCGCTCAACGTGCCCGCCTGGTAAACCGGCCCCAGCGGCGCGAGCCAATCCATGATGTCCGCCCGCCCGCCGAACGCGCCGACCGGCAGCCCGCCCCCGATGATTTTGCCGAGACACGTCAAATCCGGCGTGACGCCGAACCGTTCCTGCGCGCCGCCAGGTGCGAGCCGGAAGCCCGTCATCACCTCGTCGAAAATCAGCAACGCGCCGTTCGCCCTCGTGACTTCGCTTAAAAATTCCAGATAGCCCGGCTTCGGCAAATATAATCCCGCGTTGCCTGGCACCGGCTCGACGATGATGCCGGCGATTTGACTTTTGTTCGCGGCGAAAGCGGCCTTGACGGCGTCCGCGTCGTTGAATGGCAGAACGATGGTATGCTGGGTGAACGCCGCCGGAACCCCGGCGCTGTCGGGATGGCCAAACGTGAGCGCGCCGGAACCGGCCTTGACGAGCAGCGAATCCACGTGGCCGTGATAGCAACCGTCGAACTTGATGATTTTGTCGCGCTTCGTAAAGCCGCGCGCCAGGCGAATTGCCGACATGCATGCCTCGGTCCCCGAATTGCACATCCGCACCTTCTGCACGCTGGGCATCAATTCGCAGATGAGTTTCGCCATCGTGACTTCAAATGGATTCGGAATGCCGAAACTCGTGCCGCGATCGGCGGCCGCCTTGACGGCGGCAATGATTTTGGGATACGCATGGCCGAGGATGGCCGGCCCCCAGGTGCAGACGTAATCAATCAACTCGTTGCCATCCACGTCCCAAACATGCGCGCCCCTGGCCCGGTCCACGAAGAACGGCTGGCCGCCGACGGCGCGGAACGCGCGCACGGGCGAATTGACGCCGCCGGGAATGTATTTCAACGCCTCGGCAAACAGCACTTCAGATTTGGCCCGCGAAATCATGGGTTCAGGTTAACCGTCTTACCCCGGAGACACAAAGAAGAAGAATTCCATTGTGGATTTGGCGGACAAACCTGGAGGTGTCCCTGTTTCTCTGTGCGGATTCCCAGCGCTCCCAAATTGAGGGCTGCATTATGGAGCCGGTGTTGACTCCACTGCCTTGCCGGAAGAGTCGAGCGCCAATCATTTGGCATTGGGGGTGACTTTGTCTGTTGGGCCCGTTAACAGGTTCAGAGCAGATGTGGCATTGGTCATTTCGCATGCTTGCGAAAACTGACCGGCAGCAGCGTATGCGGCAGCGAACGTTCCAATGAAGATGGGCACTCTAAAGTCCGTCAGTCTAACGGCTTTGGTGGCAAGCTGCACGGCTTCCTTCCCATTGCGCAATTCGGATTTGTCGGCGGTCGCGAGAATCCAGGCCAGATTGTTCAAGACTATCGGGTTGTTGGAATCCACATTTAGCGCTTCGCGGTAATGTTGGATGGCTTCTTCGATCTTTCCCTCCGTCTTCAGTTGAGCGGCCAGTCGGACTTGATTCATAACTTCCGGCGGACCGGCGAATGTCATGGCGTTTTCCGCCCGAAAAGAAATCCTTGAAAAGCTGGGCACATCGCCGGCCTGCACCTCCCGCGGGTTGGCCGGTTTGGTGTCGAACTGCACCCGGGAAAAAACCCTTACGAGGTCGTAATATTGAGGAGGCAATTTACCAAATGCGAAAGGGACGGGACCCCAATTTGCACCATAGAATCCTGCCCGTTCCTTTGTTGTGCCGCCCATCAGATTCATCCATGAAGATGGCACGTATTCTAATTGTTCAACCCATCCCACACTGCCTGGTGGAAGTGGAGAAAAAGTGCCGGATTCCGGCACAACCACAACATCTCCCGGTTGAAGCAATGACCGCTCGACATCTATTGGCAGACCGCCGAGTTTTTCCATGTAGTACTGAAATGCTCCATGCCCCTCAAACCATAGTTGGTGGCTCGCGGATTTGTATTTGGCAGTGATTTGTTCCGCGGCGGTTCGGCCCGATTTGGCCAGTTGGCAGTCGGCCGCAGCGATGCCCAAAACAATGGCTGCCGCTGGAATCAGCGGCCACAGCAACCAACCGCCCGCCACAGAATCCCCTCGTGTCGCCTTCAACCGTCGCACGAGGAGAATCGCCGCCGCCGGTACGATCAGCAGAAAACTCCGGGCGTTGACCGCAAAGTTCAGCACCATCGCAGAAAAGAGTCCGCTGATAATCCAGAGCGCAATTATCACCGAATTTATGCCCCGGCCGCGCCAGGCTTCTGCTGCGGTCAGAAGCAACAGGTGCAGGCCACCCGCAGTCAGCAAGACAATCTGCAAAAGGTAGTACCAGTGTTTATACATTTCGGAATTCCCACTCACGGCACTATTGATCAACCCCAAATGATTCCAGAGTGGAAACAGGGCCAGCCACAGCCCTAGAATTACGACGCCACCGGCCAGCAATGTCTTCGGCCGCCACAGCAATGGCGCAAAGAACAATATTGGCAGCAGGCAACCACCGGCAAAGGCCAGACCGATGATTCCTCTGGCCGCCCAACTCACCGGGAACTCACGCCGATGTTGCGTGTGAGCTATGGCGGCAGCCATCAGCCCCGTTCCATACATTTGGGCTGTCAGCCATTCGTAGCCCGCCACCATAATCAACGGGACCACCAAACCCAGCAACCACCACCCCAACTTGCGGGTCCGTAGAATACCCAAGATCGGCAGCAGCGGCAGCAATGTTACGGCGCTGTATTTGGTCAGCACGGCCAGCCCGGCCAGCACCCCTGCTCCCGCGAATCGCCACCGGCTTTGCTCGTTGGCCAGGGCGCGCTCCCAAAATACGAGCGCCCAAATCCAGAACGTCATCATGAGCACATCGCACATCAGCGTCGTGCTGGAAACCAGGAAGGCCGGCGTGACCATGGCGATGACGGTGGCCAGCAATGGCCGTTCACACCACATTTGGGCGAGAGAATAAATTCCCAGGGCGGCCATGAAAGCGACGGCCAGTCCGGCCAGGTGCAGCACAATTTCGTTCCAACCAAACAAAGAACCCACCCCCGCCAGGTAACAGGACATCCCGGGTGGATTCCAGTTCGCCTTCCAAATAGGGATCGCGGAAAACCACTCGTTCACCTCGAATCCAAAAAAGTCCGCCGGATGGTGCTGGATCCATTTCCCCGTCCAAACATAGAGCGCGTCATCCCCATGGATGGCTTTATTAATAAACGGGCCAAGCCCGGCAACCAGGATGAGCCCGATCACGACCCGGGGATGCGCCGAAATCCAGGACTTCTTCAAGTTCACAGGTTGTGATTCCGTGTCCATCAAACGCCAGAAACGTTATGGGCCGGTCTGCCAACAAGCAATCTTTGAAACCTCGGGAAGCAAATCCAACACGAAGTCAGCGTGGTCCTTTAATCCGTGTTATCTCTCGTGTGTCTCTTTTGCCGGCTTGTTCCTCCTAAAAATGGAACTACGGCTTTGAGAAAAACGTCTCCGCCAACGAACCTTTCCCGGTGCGGATGACGGCGCCGGGGTTGATGTTGTGCCGCGCGAACCAGCCGTCCTTGACCTCCAAAACGTACTGGATGTTGTCCGCCACTGCCACGACGGAGTTGGTGTCGTTTTTTTCGAGGTGATGGATTTCGGCGATGACGCCGTCCGGACCGATGTAGGCGGCGGAGATGGATTCGGGACAATTTTTCATCCAAAACGACGCCTGAAACGGCCGGGGAAAAACAAACAGCATCGCGTCGGTTTCCTGGATGTTGGTGCGGAACATCATGCCGGTCGTTCGTTGCTGGTCGTTGTGCGCCAGTTCGGCGTCCAACGCTTCCGCGCCCAGATAAATTTTCATCGTCGGCAACTTCGGCTGGGCCTGTTTGGGCAGCAAGTCGTCAATGGACGGCGCCGGCGCAACGTCGGCGGACTTTTGGCAACCCGCCCAGAACGCCGCAGCCAGCAACAGCACGATGAATCTTCCCGGTTTCACGCCGTCAGTATACGGAAAGCTGCCGCCGTTTTCAACCAAACGTTGCCGCCGGCAAATGCCATTGCCCCCCCGGAGCGCCGGTCCCTGCCGCGCCGAAGCTTCCGAGCGAAGGCTGGTCCGACCCGGCGTGTTCCCAAAACCAACATTGGCGGCGGTCACAGACCGCCGCTACAGAGGATCATTCCACTTCCAGCACCACCACGGACTTGGCCGGCAGGGTGACCGCGAAACCGCTGCCGGTGATTTTGAACGCCGAAAACCCGGCGGGCTTGACCGCGTCCGGCTGGTCGAAGGTGTTATGCGCGTTCATGGCCGGCGCGGTCAGGACGCGGCCGGACAGCTTCTGCGCCTTGCCGCCCTGCAATTCGCACGCGACCTCCGCCGGCTGGTTCGGATTCAGATTGCACAGCGTCACGTGAATTTTGCCCGCCGGGTCGCGGGAAGCAGACGCGCTCACGTCCGGGATTTTTTGCGAGTTGAACTCGTAATCGGCGCTTTGCAATTCGCTCGGCAGCAGCGTGGCGTCGTGATGGACGGTGAACATTTCAAACGCCCAATAGGTCGGCGTGACGGTCATCTTTTCCTTGTCGGTCAGGATCATCGCTTGCAGCACGTTGATCATCTGGGCGATGTTGGCCATTTTCACGCGGTCGCAATGCCGGTTGAGGATGTTGAGCGTGACCCCCGCCACCAGCGCGTCGCGCAGCGTGTTTTGCTGGTAAAGAAATCCCGGATTGCTGCCCGGCTCGGCGTCATACCACACGCCCCATTCGTCCACCATCAGCCCGACGCGCTGCTTCGGGTCGTATCGGTCCATGATGGCGGTATGCCGGGCGATCAGGGCGTCCATGTCCAGCGCCCCGCGGAGGGTGTTGAACCATTCGGCCTCGGTGAACTGGGTGGCGGAACCCTTGTGCGACCAGTTGCCGCTGGGCACCGTGTAGTAATGCAGCGACAGGCCATTCATCCCGTCGCCAACCTTCTTCATCAGCACCTCGGTCCAGTTGGTGTCCCAACTGTTCGCGCCGGAAGCGATGCGGTAAATCTTGTTGCCCGGATAATTTTTCACGAACTCGTTGTAACGGCGGAAATTGTCCGCATAAAATTCCGGCGTCATGCTGCCGCCGCAGCCCCAGCTTTCGTTGCCAACGCCGACGAACGGAATTTTCCACGGCTCGGCGCGCCCGTTTTTGCGGCGCATATCGCTCATCACCGAATTGGTTGCGGCGGTCAGGTATTCAATCCACTCCGCCAGTTCCTCGACCGTGCCGCTGCCGACGTTGCCGCTGAGGTAGGGCGCGGCGCCGATTTGATCGCAGAAATCCAGAAACTCATGCGAGCCGAAATGGTTGTCCTCCACCACGCCGCCCCAGGTTGTGTTGATGCGTTTGGGCCGCTGGTCGCGCGGGCCCACGCCGTCCATCCAATGATATTGATCGGCAAAACAGCCGCCCGGCCAGCGCAACACCGGCACCTGGAGTTTCTTCAGCGCGGCGACGACGTCGTTGCGGATGCCGCGCGTGTTGGGAATGGGGCTGTCCTCGCCCACCCAGATGCCTTCGGAGACGCACCGGCCGAGGTGCTCGGAGAATTGTCCGTAAATATTCCGGCTGATGGTGTTGCTGCCCTGGTCGGCATGAATGACCAGTGTGTTTGTGGTGGGAACCGCCGCGGCTTCGTTCGCCCGGGCGGACGAAATTCCCAAGCTCAAGGCGGCAACGTAGATGGCAAGTCTGAATTGTTTCACGTTCATGGCGTGAGTTCAAAGGAAGCTTCCGTTCAGCGCAAGCATTCTTTGAAACCAGAAACCAACAGGACGGCTCAGAGCCCTGGAAAGTCTTGAAACACCGGTTGAACAAAGAGGAACGTCAACTGGTAACAAATTGTTACCGGTTAAAATTGCCCGCCGCCGACGGCAAAGACTAAGGTGGGGTAGCGCTTCCAGCCTGTCTCATTTTTCTGTGTTTGGAGCGCCGGTCTCCGACCCGGCTCGATGCGGATGTGAACAGAAGCTACTTCCCCCTTGCCCAGACAGGCGGGACGCACTGTCCTACGTTCTCAGCGTCTCTGCGTTGAAGACGTTTCCGTTTGAAAACTTACTGGACGCGGAGGCGGTAGAATCTCTGCGCGTTGGTCGGCGACACAATGAAGGGCGAGGTGGCGATGTTGGTCGTCCAGGGACCGGACACATTGGACGATTCCAGCAGCGTGCCTTGCGGCCAGGTCAATTGCAAATTCGAGCCGTTCATTTGCAGGCTGATGGAAACTGGCGACGGAAACTTCACGGTGCCGACGACATCCAAGTCCGGGTTGTTGCCGGGGACCTGGCCCAGGCCCTTGTCTTCAAACGGCCCGAAACCATAGCCCCAAATCCGGAACGTGACCGTGTTGGTAATATTTTGCAGGACGCTGATGCCGGACAACGACACGGTGTTGGTTGTGCCATTCCAGTCATTACTAACCGGGTTGTTCGTGGCCACGGCAACGCCGGCGGTGGCAAAGCCGTTGGTGCTGTATTCCAAAACCGCCGTGGCGGCGGCGTGCGGGTTCTGTTGATACGTGACGAAGGCGATGGATGACAACGAAAACTGGTCGCCACTGACGGGAGCCACCGCGAATTGAAAATAGTTGCCGGCGGTTTTGGCGGCGGCGAGGGTTGTGGCAGTCCAACTGGTTCCCGAATTCATGTTCATCGCTCCCCGGGCTTGAACGGCTTGCAAAGCGGCCGCCGGCGAACCGGAGCCTCGAATAAGGGTGGCGGCTTGAATGCCATTGGCCGTGGTGGTGGAACCGGCTGAGGCCGCGTTGCCATCGGTCGCGGCGTTGCCGCCGGCCGCGGTGAAATCCCACACGAGCAGGTTCCGGAGCTGGCCCGGCGCCACGGGGGTCGCGTTGCGCTCGTTGGAGGGCAGGCTGTAGCCCGTGGCGTTGGCGGCCACGACGGCAAAATAGGCCGTCACGCCATCGGTGAGGCCCGTCACCGTCCAGTTTGTCGCCGTGCCGGCGGCAATTTGCGCGGTGTAATTGCCGGAGGCCGGGCCATAATTAACCAGGTAACCTTGCGCGGCGGGACCGCCGGCGGCGGGCGACCACGACAAGGCCACCGAGCCGTCGCCCTCGATGGCGGATTGGAGCACCGGTGCACTCGACGCACCGATTTGCGTGACCGTGACGTTGTTGACGGTGAACGAGCCGCTGGTGGAGCGTACTTTGATGGCGTGTAGTCCCTTGGTCAGGAAATTCGTCCGGGTGGTGGTGCTTGTGAATGCGGCGCCTTGCACCGAGCCATCCACTTCCAGCACGGCGCTGGCACCGGCCTGGTTGGTGGCGGCGATCACAAAGTTCCCGCTCGCCGGCGCCAGCACGTTCCAGTAGAACCAGCCGCCCGTGCCGCTGACGGTGCTGGAGCCGGCGCTGGCGTTGAACAGCCATTCGTTGTTCGCGGGCGTCAGCACATTGGGCACGACAATCCCGTTGACGGAGTCCGGCGGCAGCGCGGCGTCGTGGACATCCACGGCCTGCGTCAACGGATAATTGCCGGCGTTGATGGTGTCGTAACCGGGCCAGGTTTCATAGGTGCCGAACACATAGTAACGGCTGCCGCTTCGGGCAAATGTGTTGAGGGAACTTAATTGGGCTGTTTCCGCCCGGGGATCATAATACTTGCACCAGTTCTGGAAGGCGGTCGCGCCGAAGTCGCCGCCGAGCGACCAGCCGCCTTCGTAGGCGACCACCTGCAAACCATAGGCCTGGGCGTAGCGCGCCTGCGAAAAAAGCTGCGCGCTGTAGTTGTCCGAGGCCACCTGGCCATTGGCCTGGCCCGCTCCAGGAATGCCGCCTGTGAAGAGCGCATCGGCGCTGATGACTTCCAGCTCGTCGAAATAAATGAAGAGATTGTTGTTCGGCGGGTTGTTGACCGGGTCGTATAGGCCCACCCCCAAGCCTTGAATGGTGAGCGTGTGCGGTCCCGTGTTCGTCACCTGAAACACGAAGGTCGAGTAGTTGTCAAACGCCCGGGAGTCGTGCGCCCAGCCCTGGCCCGGATACCACTGGTTCGTGATCGCGCCGGTGGCGAGGCTGCCGTTGGGCGTGATGAAGGTGCTGTCGTAATAGAACCGGACGGTGTTCATGTTGTTCTCCCTGGCCGCACATTGCATTCGGAGGGCGAAGGTGCCCGTATTTGTGAAGGTCACGGTCTGGCTGATGTTCCCGGCGCCTTGAATAAAAGCGGCCTGGGAACCTTCCGGCGGATTGGGCGGATAACCAATCGCTCCCACCGATGCGGCGGCGCAGCGCAGATTCACCGGACCAAAGGTCACCGCGCCGCCTTGGACATTGGCATAAATCCATTGGGTCGTGTCCCAACCGGAACCGCTGGTGTCCACGCTGACGGAACTGTTGACGGTGAGGAGGCCCGCGACCGGCGTGACCGCCGTGTTGGTGTAGAACGTGTCGCCACCGCCGCTCTCGGTACTGATGAGGTAGTAAGTCGTGTTGGCTGACAGCATGACCGGAAAAGGCAGGTGGCCGTAAATATATTGCCCCGACGCCGCACTGGAGGTGCTGACGTCCACGCTGGCGACATTGTTTTTGTTGGTGTCAACGAGATAGACCGTGTGCGTCTGGCTGTTGCCGGCACCCACCCAGCGGCCGAGTTCATAGACCGCGACGGCGGATGCTCCGACGGTGAACCTGCAGCCGTAAGCCTGCGAAGCCGGCGCACTGGAATTGCCGAGGGCGCCGTTGTTCCAGACATTCGTCACCACTGCGGCGCGGTAAATGCCGGCATTGCCGGTGAAGGTCCAGGAGGAACCGGGCGGATTGGTCTGCGCCTGGCCCGCAACCAGGGCGGGACTCTCAAATCCGCTGTTGGCAAAAACGAGGTTGGTCTGCGTGCCATCGGAATTGCCGCTGCCATAATAGACCGCGCCACCGCCGCCCCAAAAATAGTAATTCACCGGATGCGGGATGGCCACATGGACGGTGCCGTCGGCGTTGTTGAAGTAATTGTCAATGAACGGCAGTGCGCCCGAGGCCGTGCCCTGGGCATCGTCGTATTGGTATTCGTAAATCATCCGCACCCGCGTGCCCATGGCGGCGTCGCCAAAAACTGAACGGAAAATTTCAGAGGCGCGCAGGCCGCGCAGAATGTGCCAGCGCAGCCACGCGCCCGAAGGATTGCTGGTGTAAACGCCGTCGTAATTGACCACCTGCCAGTCAGGCGTGTTGTTGGTGTATGCGACCAGCACATCCGTGATATTGTTTCCCGCGTTCGCGAAGGCCCAGTTCCACACTTCGTTTTCATGCTCCAGGATCACGCGGAGATTGGGGTTGAGCGGCGGATACGCCAGGCTGGCCTGGGGCGAGGTGTAGGGATTCACGCCGTCCGAGCCGTAGCGGATGAGGTTGGCGACATTGGTCAGGTAATTGTTCGACGCCCGCACCGGCAGGCAGACATAGAGGTCCTTGCCGCACTCATTGGCGAGCATCACCATCTGCTCCCAGTAGCGCTGAGTTCCCGTATTATTATGGGTGGAATAGGCCGGCAACTCGGTGGGACGATTGGTCCATTCGATATCCGTGTCGAAGTTCGCAATCCAGCGCAGGATCGTGTAACGCTGGAGGGCATTCTCAAAGGGGGTATAGAAACAAGTTCCCGGCGCGTAATAGGTGGAACTGCCTGGGCTGACGGGCCGCATGAGCTTCACCTGGCTCACGCCGGTCGGCGTGGCGTCGCCGGGATTGCGCCGGGTGTTTTGGAAACCAAGATACAGGATGCCGGCGTTGTTGGAGGCAATCGTAAGGGTGGCGGTGGTGAGGTTGCTCGCCGCGTTGTAGCCGGCCCCGAACGGTAGTGCGCCGCCGTAGTTCGTCCCGTTGGCCACGAACGTGAGCGTGCCGAAAACATTGGCGCTGACCGCCGCCCGGCCCTGGAACTGAAGCAGGTACGTACCGGACATGCCAATGCCGTTATTGACGCTGGCGCCCTCAAACACAATGTTGGTGGCGTCCGTGGTGGGCCAGCCATTGGCGTCGCGTGGTACCAGGGGAATGGTTGAACCGTTATAGTCGCTCCATTCATCACGCGCGCCGTCCATGGCGTTCGCCCACAACTGATAGGAATAATTTGCATACGTATCCACGTTCAACCCCGCCAGCGTCACGGTGTCCAGCACCTCCTCCGGCGTGCTGGCGCTGGACCACAGCAGCCGGCAGACCGGTGTGCCCGTCGTTTCGTGATACTCCAGCTTGAAGTCATAGGTCTGGGCCGCCGCCAGACTGATGGACGCCACATTGGTTCCCGCCGAACTCCAGGCGTCCAGCAGCGTCGTCCAGGTGACCGAGTTGGTCGGCTTGAAATACAGCCGCGCCCCGGCATCAGCAATCACCTTGAACGTGTAGCTCTCGCTGAAGCGCGGCATGATCCGCCCCGTCCAACGGACGGAAAAATTCTGATTGGCCACATCGGCATAGCCCGGCGAACGCGAGCCGCCGGGTTTACCCAGCGTGCCCCAGGTGAAATCCACGCGCACATCGCGCCGGGTGAAGGACGGCGGTTCGGTGAGTGTCGCATTGTTGTAGTATTGACCCAGGGCGCCGCCCTGCAGCCAGCCGCCGCCGACCGCATCACCGGCGCATGCCGCAACGGACTGTCCAAACAGGATTACCATCCCGAGGAAAACCGGTGTCCAGGGGACAGCAGCCTCCTTTTTCCAACCGCCACGATGAAATAAATTCGCTTCCTTCATAATTTATTTTATCAAAGCCAAATCAGGTTTTTATTCTCCGCAGAAATTCCGCCGGACTGACAATCGAGATGCCCTGAAATTGCTGCAACGCGAGCAGATGCTTATTATCGCCGCTCACGATGTAATCCGCTTCTGCCGCCAAGGCACATTCCAGAACCATTTCATCACCAGGATCAGCCGTCGCCCCCGTGGCGCGTTCCGTGGGGAAAATCAATTCAGCCGATTCGGTCAGGGCATCCACCCATTCAACCGGCTCGCGCCGGGGGTAATCCAGCCGGAGTTCCCCGATGGTTTCGTGATACTCGGCCAGCAACGCGGGGCTGACCACGGCTTCGCAGCGGCCTTGCGCCCATGCTGCCAGACAGTCAAACGGTGTGCCACGCCAGAAACTCGCGCTGGCCACCACGTTGGTGTCGAAGACCACTTTCACTGTTTGCGGCGGCTGGGTGTGTGAGGCTGAAGGCCTTTTACGCGGCCTGCCGCGTGAGACTGAAGGTCTTTTACTCGGTTTCTCACCCGTTGCACGGAGCGCGTGACGGCCATTTCATCCGCCAGGGTCATTTCGGGAAGTTCGCGCCCGGCCAGCAGCAGCGACCGCACGCGGGCCGGGGTCAAGGCCCGGCGTTTCCGCAGCACGATCAACCCGCTGACGTAACCGACATCCAACTGGTCGCCGGTTTTGATCCGCGCCTGTTCGCGGACGGCTTCGGGAATGACCATCTGTCCTTTGACTGATACGTTGGCAATCATGTGGTAAGCCTAGCATTACCTTGGAAAGAATCAAGCCAAAACGTGCGGGCAGTGGGGGATTAAACCAGCAAACGGCACCGGCGCAACCGCGCTTGCGCCAATGCCGGCCAGCCACTAATGTTCTTTTGGCTGCGCCCGTAGCTCAGTTGGATAGAGCATCTGCCTTCTAAGCAGAGGGTCCCGCGTTCGAATCGCGGCGGGCGTACCACTTTCCATTTGCAATTTTACCCGACAAAAGCTGATCACTGCGGCTCAGGTGGTTTTCCAAATTGGGCTGGAAGCTCAGTGTGGATTTTATGCAGCTTGCTTTCAACGCCCTCAATTCTTTCGCGGAGCAACCTCAATTCCTTCGCCAGTTCCGTTTCGGACACATTCCTAGTTTTGCCCGGGTACAGAAACACAGAGGCAATGTAGGCGGTGAGCGTCCCGAAAAAGCCCACGCCGGCGGTCATCAAGACCACGCCAATGATGCGTCCTCCGGTGGTCACCGGAAATTTATCCCCGTTGCCGCCGGTGGTGATGGTCGCCATGGCCCACCAAAGCGCGTCGCTGGCCGTTTTGATGTTCGCCTCGGGCACCGTTTCGACGTTGAGAATGGCAATGGAGGCAAAGATCAGGAGCAGGACCGTAACCAGGGCCACTGTGCCAAAAATTCCCCGGGCCTCGTTTTTAAAAAGAACGTGCAGGATGTGCTTCACCGAGCGGGCGCCACGCAGAACCCGGATGACGCGAATCATCGGCACCACCCGTCCCCACCGGAACACGGTCAGCATGGGAATGCTTGAAATAAAATCCACCCAGCCCCATTTCAAAAACGCCAGCCGGTTTTCCGCCCGGCAAAGGTGGTGGAAAAAATCCCCCAGGAATACGAAACAGATGATGGTGTCCAGCGTGCGCAACAAGGCCGAAATTTGAACCGGCAGACGAAAAGCCGTGTCAGCAAACAATGCAATCAGCACATAGACGGACAGCACCAGCATCAGCACCGGCAGGCCGGTCAACTTATCCCGCGAATCGTCAGGCTTCATATCGTTCATTGAAGTCCGCCTCTTAAAGCCGAACCCGGCGCCCGGGTCAATGGATTTTATTTTTCCCGCTTTTGTGATTGGAGAATTCAGATAACCTCTTTGCCATGCTGAAGCTCGAGCAACTTGCTGAATTGCTGGAGAAAAATCGCGCCGCTGAATCCGCGCACGTGAAGGAATTCTCCATTGGCGGCAAACCGTTCGCCTTCAATTCGCAGCCCGCCATCATGGGCGTCGTCAATCTTTCGCCCGATTCGTGGTACCGCGAAAGCGTCTGTCTGACGGCGGAAGCGGCGGTCCAGCGCGGCAGGATTTTGACCGCCCAGGGTGCGGACATCGTGGACATCGGCGCGGAATCCACCCTCGCGCACGCCGCGCGTGTGGACGACGCGGTGCAAAACAGCAAACTGATTCCCGTCATCAAGGAGTTGCGACGGGCGGGGGTCTTGGTTTCGGTCGAAACGTATTCGACGACAGTCACGCGCGCCTGTCTTGAAGCCGGCGCGAACATTTTGAACCTCACCGGCACGGACGGCAGCGCTGAGATGTTTCGCTTGGTCGCGGCGCATGACGCGGCCGTGATTATTTGTTACGTGCAGGGCAAAAACGTCCATGAAGTCGGCAATTTTGATTTCGGCAACGACCCGGTGGAAATGATGCGCGGTTATTTTGCGCGTCAGATTGAAATCGCGCAGCGCCACGGCGTGGAAAAAATCATTCTCGATCCCGGCCTCGGCTTTTATTACCGCAATTTACAGGACAACGCGGTGCGCGTGCGGCACCAGATGACGGTTTTCCTGAACACGTTCCGGCTGCGGACGCTGGGATTTCCAATCTGCCACGCGCTGCCGCATGCCTTTGAATTTTTCCGCGACGAGGTTCGTTGCGCCGAGCCGTTCTTCGCCGTGCTGGCCGCGCTGGGCAGGACCGATTTGTTCCGCACCCACGAAGTCCCGCGCATCAAGGCCGTGCTGGATACGATGAAGGTGTTTTAATCCGTTCCGTAGCGGCGACTCGGAAGAGCGCCGCCATTTTCCGAAACCGAATCAGAGGCGCTCTTTCGAGACGCCGCTGCGACGAACCAGAAATACGCCCTCCTCCTCCGACCGGGTTATCCATTGCTCGCAGACTTCCAGGCCGTGACAGGCAAGAACTTTGCGGACTCGTTCCAGTGTGTAGCGATACGAAAAGAAAAGCCGGATGGTTTCGCCAGCGCGAAAATCGAACCGCTCGCCATCCACTTCAATATGGCGCGAACGCGTGAAATGAAAGGTGGCCACGATGCGTTTCAAACCGTTCGTCCGAACATCTTCAATTTTGAAACGCAGTTTGCCGGCGTTGCGCTCCACGCCGAGGTCGAGCAGGAAGATCATCAGCCAGTCACGTGTTAATGGATTGTCATATTGCGGCAGGACCTTCTTCACTCCGGCGGCGTAATTGTTCCCGGGAGCCAGATTGGAGCTGAACAGCAGAAGATCCTTCGGGCGAACCAGCGACGCGAGTTTCGGCATGATGATTTGCGGCTCGAAGTTGGGAATCATGCCGAAAAACGTGACGAGTGACGGGTAACGGGTGACAAGAGGTTTATGCAAATCATCCATCAGATTGGAGCGCCGAGCACCGCCTCGGCGTGTTGACAAGTCATCCCGCTTCTCGCCGAGCGGGGGCTCGGCGCTCCAACCCAAATCGCACACGAATGGAAGACAATTTTTCTCCGGCACGACGGCCAACGCGGTTTGCTGAGCGGTCAAAACCATCGCGGTGCTGACATCGCAGGGCGTGTAAAAGATTTGCCGGCCGGCCTTTTCCAACAATTTCAGCAGGCGCGTGTCCTTTTGTCCGCCGCCGCAGCCGAGGCCGATGACATGAACCGCCTCCGATCTGACCCGTGCCGCTGCCGCGGCAAAAGCCCGGTCGTAAATCGCGGCGCAATCCGCATCGTTGCGAGTGGGCGAATAGGCCTGATGCAGCGCGAGCCATTTTTGCGTCTGCTTGACGCTGACATAATGGAACTTGTGGTTTACGCGCCGTGCGCGAAGCGAGTCGAGCAAATCGCGCCGGACCTTTTCCGGAAACTGGCTGGCGTGAATCAGAACTGGGGCGACGGTGCTCACGCGATTCTACGTTTGCGGAAAAATCCGGTAGAGGAGCAGATAAACCACCACGCCGGTCACGGAGACGTACATCCACAGCGGCCACGTCCAGCGGGCGATTTTTTTGTGCGCCTCAAAATTTTCCCGGCGCGCACGGTAAAGCGTCACCAGAATTAGTGGCACAATGACGACCGCCAGCAGGGTGTGCGTGAGCAGAATCACCAGGTAAATCGGGCGAAACCAGGCGGGATTCCGAAAGTGGGTGACGGTCTGGACGTTGAGATGATAGGTCAGGTAGCAGCCCAGAAAAACGATGGAAGTGCAAAACGCCGCAATCATGCAGTTGCGATGCGCGGTCTGATTTTTGCGCTGGATGAATATATAACCCGTGGTCAGGAAAACCGCGCTGAGGCCGTTAAGCGAAGCGTTGACGGCGGGCAAATCGTGGACAGTCATGACACCTTTCCCAAAACCAAATAAATCAGACGGCCCCTCGCCCCGTTTGGCGGGGAGAGGGGGGTCGCAGACCGGGTGAGGGACGACTTTCGAAAAGACAAATCGGCAATCGCAAGGGTTTGGGCAGGATTCATCGCTCGCGTTCGAGTTGGCGCACGGTTTCGAGGATGCGTGGCTGGACATTGGTCCAATCCACGCCATCGCCTTCGGTTTCAAAAATTCTGCGCAGCCGGGCGTGCTGGTCCACGATGACAAATATCGTGCTGTGAATGAACAAATCGGCCGGATTCTGCCGGTCTTCGGGCTTTACGGGCACGGCGCTGAGTTTAAGACTGTTGGCGGCGAGCTGCCCGATTTCCCCTTTCGTGCCGGTGAGAAACGTCCAGCGGTTGGAGTTTGCGCCAAACCGCTCGCCGTATTTTTTCAGGACCGGCGGCGTGTCAAAATCGGGGTCGGTTGTCAGCGTCACGAGTCTGGCCCGGCTCGCCGGCGGCAGCGCGTCCTGAAGCAATTCCATTTGCTTGCTCATGATGGGACACGACCCGGCGCAGCGCGTGAAAATGATGTCGGCAACCCAGACGCGGTTGCTCAGGTCGGCGAGCGTCGTTGCCCGGCCGTCCTGGTTCGTGAGCGTGAAGCCGGCGACCGGGCCGATCACGGGCAACGCCGCTTGGCGATGAGTGTGATTCAATTCCATCAGCGAAAGCGCATACGCCAGGCACAGCACGACGAGGAGCAGGACGATGCCGATCCAAAGCGTTCGGGGCAGTTGTTGAGGAGTGTCAGCCATGCCGGTTGATGAAATGATACGCTCAAAAAACAGCCGCCGCAAGCCAAGGCCGCCAAGACACAAAGATTGTTCCACGTCGCGCCGGAGTTAACGTAGGCGGAAACCACAGATGAACACCGATGGACACGGATTTAACGCCAAGACGCCAAGGCGTGGAGTGATGGAAAACCGAATTTTTGTTTTACGTCCGCCCTCACCCTTTATCTTCTCCCCCGCCGGAACGATTCAGATGGCGTTTGGGAGTGTTGCGGGTTAAGGCTGTAATTGGAATGAAAAAAACAAACTCAACCGCTCACAGGCAACACTCACCAAATGGTGATTGAAATTAACACAGGCAGTTCGACCCAGTCCATCCGGATTGGCTTTACCGATCAACGGCTGACCGCTTATGGCGGCATGGCCTTGGGGAGCGCCTTTCTGCACAAGCGCAAGGTGCGCGAGCAACTCCGGTCGTTTTTGCCTCAGGCACCGACCAGTCCCGACGCTTATGACCCGACCGATGTGGCATTGGGGTTGATGGGCGGCATTATTAGTGGTGTCGACAAGCTTTCCCGTGTGGCGTATTTGCGTTGCGATCCGGCCATGGCCGAGGTTTTGGGGATCGAGGACGTGGCCAGCGAATCCACTTTGAGCCGCTTTCTGAACAGCTTCGAGGAGGGGGCCAGCCATGCGCTTAACCGATTGCATCAATGGGCCATGGGCCGCTTGCCCAGCTTGCGCGAGGGTTACACCTTGGATTTGGATTCCCGGTCTTTACTGCACCGAGATGGACATCCGGCGGGCGTCCGATCCGGGCATACGCCCATTGGCCTCAAACCCTGCCACCGATCGCTGATTGCCTGCTTGGCCGAACCCAAGCTGGTGGCGGGTTTCTGGCTGCGTCCGGGCAACGCGCAGCGCACCGACCAAGCGCCGGAGTTTATCAGCCAATTGCTGGAGCAACGCCGGTTGGACTACGTCGTGGTGATGCGACTTTATGTCAAATGGCAAAAATACTGCCGGCATGCCGACGCGGCTTGGATGGCGACTGAAATTGAGGGATGGGAGGTTCAAGAGATTGACGGAACGGTCTTGGGGCGGCGCGTCGTCATTATGAGGCAGCGCTTGAGCCAACGACCGGAAGCTGGCGGCAAGGAACTGTTGTCAGTGCCGGGCTATCGCTTTCAGGCCTTGGCCACCAACCTGCCGGCCAGTTGGAGCGCACTGGCCATCTGGCGGCGTTACAACGGGCGGAGTGACGGCGAGGGATCAGGGAACTGGGCAGCCAGTTTGGCATCAAAGGATTTTGCTGCAAAGGGAGTTGGGGCTGTTGGGAAAAATCGAATTGCAAACCTTGCGTTGGCGTTTGTTTTGTCGTGCGGGCATATGGAGTCGCGCCCAAGGCAAACCCACCTTAAAACTCGCAGTCCGTGGCCAGGAACAAAGACATTGGTGGATAAAACTCATTGGAAAACTCAATAATCTGCTGCCACCGCTTAACTGCGATGCAGTTGAATGGTCCAAGGTTTAACTGTCATTGGTACCGTGAAAAAACAATCCAACTGAATCGTTCCGGTGGGGGAGAAGGAGAATCGTTCGCCGTCTCTCTGAAAAGCCTGCGACTGAATTTGCCGAACGCTCATCCGCAAAACCAAAACCGGCCAGCAGCTATTTCCTCTCCCCGGGGGAGAGGATAAAAGGTGAGGGCGAGCGTAAAAAAACAAACTACATTTTTCTACCAATACAATCTGTCAGCGGTTTACTTCTCCACCATCGTTTCCGCCAGTTTGAATTTGCCGTCGAGCAGCAGGTCGCGCGAGGAGCTGCCGACGAGGATTTTGTAGGCGCCCTTGTCGGCCACCCAGGCTTTTTTGTCCGGGTCGTAATGGGCAAAGGCGTTCCGGTCGAGGACGACAGAGACCTTTTGTTTCTCACCGGGTTGCAGGAAAACCTTTTTGAAGCCCTTCAATTCCTTGAGCGGTCGCGGCAGGTTGGGGCGAGCTTCCTGCACATAGACCTGCGCCACTTCCGCGCCGGCGCGGCTACCGGTATTGGCCAGCTCGAATTCAACCATCACGGGCAGGCCCGGCGCATCCGCAACAGGAACGAGGTTCAGATTGGAATATTTGAATGTCGTGTAGGAAAGGCCGTGGCCAAACGGGAACAGCGGCTTGATTTTTTTCGTGTCGAACCAGCGATAACCAACGAGGAGTCCTTCCTTGTAAACCACCTTGCCTTTTGTGCCCGGGTAGGCATCCAGCGCGTGCGCCGGTGAATCCGCCAGCCGTCTCGGGAAGGTGCAGGGCAGTTTGCCCGATGGATTCACGTCGCCGAACAACACGCGCGCCAGCGCATTGCCTCCTTCCAGACCGGGATACCACGCGTAGAGCAAGGCCGGCACTTTGGCAAGCCAGGCATCCATTTCCACAGCCCCGCCGCCGTACAGAACGACAACGGTCTTGGGATTGACCTGCACAATTTTCTGGATTAACTCGTCCTGTTCGCCGGGCAGTTTGATGTCCTTGCGGTCCGCCCCTTCGGTGTCGTAACCGGCATGGTGGTTCAAGCCGCCGACGTAAATGACCACATCGGCCGATTTGGCGGCGGCCACCGCTTCGGCGATCAGCTTGGAGCCGTCCAGGGGAGGCGCTGTTTCTTCGGCATCCATTTTGGACTCCACCCCTCCCAAACCGACCGGTGGATTATAACCCTGGGCATAAATGAGCTTCACGCTGCCACCGAGACGATTGCTGATGCCTTCAAGTGCGGTAATTTCGTACGGGACTTTGATCCTCGCGGAACCGCCGCCATGGGCAAATTTGGCGGTGGCATTGGCGCCGATGATCGCGATGATTTTGGTCTGCGCCGGGTTGAGCGGTAGCAGGCTTTGATTCTTCAACAGCACAAAGGATTCTTCGGCAATCTTGCCGGCGATTTCCTGGTGCGCGGGTGTGCTCAATTCGATTGGCGGCGCGGCATTCGTGGCCGGCGGCGCAGAGGGATCGTGAATCAGATTCAATTTATACATCACGTAGAGGTGCCGGCGCACTTTATCGTCCAAAACGGACACGGGGAATTTGCCAGACTTCAGCCCCGCCAAAAACGGACTGGCCAGATAATACTCGTCGTAGTCCTGCCAGGACCCCATTTCGATGTCCATGCCATTGAGCGCAGCCAGATCGGTGTGATGCACGCCGCCCCAGTCGGAAATGACGGCGCCTTTGAACCCCCATTCCTGCTTGAGAATGTCATTCAGCAAACGTTCGTTCTCGCAGCAGTGCTGGCCGTTGATCTGATTGTAAGCCCCCATGACCGTCATCACGCCCGCCTCCTGCACCGCCGCGCGGAATGCCGGCAGGTAAATCTCGCGCAACGTGCGCTCGTCTATGATTTCATTGATCGAGCCGCGTTGATGTTCCTGGCTGTTCGCGGCGAAATGTTTGACACAGGATGAAACCCCCTGAGCCTGCTCGCCTTCGATGTAATTGACCGCCAGGCGCGAGGTCAGAAACGGGTCTTCGCCCAGGTATTCAAAGTTGCGACCGCACAACGGCGTGCGCTGAATGTTCACCGCCGGTCCCAGCATGATGTCCTTGCCGCGCTGTTTTGCCTCCTGGCCGATGACCAAACCGAAGTCAAAGGCCAGATTGGTATTCCACGTCGCCGCCAGCCCGAGCGCCCCGGGCAGGGCCGTGGCAAAGTCATCCTTGTGGTTGAGAATGACACCGTGTTCGCCGACCTCTTCGCGCACACCCAACGGGCCGTCGTCCATTATCAAGTCGGGAATGCCCAGTCGCGGAACGCCCGCTGTTGAAAAATGGGCGTTGGCGTGGACCAGCGAAACTTTTTCTTCGAGCGTGAGGCGGGTCAGCAAATCTTCGACGCGCGCCTCGACTGGTTTGGCGCCGTCAAGATAAAGCGGGCGTTCCTGCGCGCCGGCGTTCCCGGTGCCTGCCGCCAGCACCGAGGCGGCAAACAACGGCACGGTGTGATGCTTGATTTTGGACATAAGACTCATACTTTTTCAGCTGGTTCAATTTGTGTTAAGTCATCCGGTCGCTGACCGCCGCGCCGGGCGCAGGCCAAACGCAATTCATCCGGCACTTTCACCGGTTTTGTGACGATGAAAGGATGACTGTAAAAAATTCCCGATTGCGCGGCCAGTGAAAATACACCGGCGCATTGGCCGGGGGCGCATGCCTGCGGATGCGCCCGGGGTCGCGAACCGGCAGGCTTTTAAGTTGACTCTCAACCACGAAAATCTAATTTCCGTTTTCATGGAAAGGGACAAATGGATTTTCCCGGTTCGGCGGCTATTATCCGATAGCAAGAAAATTTTTCCCTCTACATAAATTGTTTGGCCTCTTTCATTCTCATGAAAGCACAACCCGCAGCACGGATCTTTCACGTGTCGAACCTCGATACCGCGATGAACAAGTGCATCGTTTTTGCTGTCGCCACGCTGTTGTTGCTCAACTCCGGCTGCACGATACATCGAAGTGAAGAAACACGAACCAACTCCTTCAGACCGCATATCGGCCAGCGGATCGATCAGGTCGAGGTTCAGTCATTTCTTTCGTCGCGCGTTGCCTTGCTCCTTGCGGGCGACCAACTTCCTGCGTTCCCGACAAACGACTTCACTATCAGTCCGGGAAAAGACTTCGAAGCCCAATTGGGGTGTGCCACTGCGATTGATCGACGCGGCTACTTCCTGACAGCCGCTCACTTGACGAAGAAGGACACAATCTACCTAATCTTGAAATCGGATGCCGCCAAAGACGCCGAACGAGCCAGGGTCGTGTGGCGTGGTGAACCGTCGAAAGGGCAGCCCGACCTTGCGATTTTGTATGTGCCACAGCCACTCGATCATGTGTTTGAGTGGATGACCAATTGTTACGTGGGTGAGCCGGTCATGGCCGTGGGATTGTCGCGAGCGAAGACAAATTGTCTCGGACCGGAATTCTTGGGCGGCAAAATTCTGCAGTTCAGCCAGCGAAAAGGAAAGCCGCTCCATAATGACGTTATACATAATGTTCCGGAGCAGGGCGGAGACACCGGCGGACCGCTGGTTACATCGGACGGGCGGCTGATTGGCATCAATTTTGGGGGAGAACTCAGAGTGCATCTAATATTTCTAGTATTGCCCGCCTGGTGGAATTACTCATATTTCGCCGTGCTTCCCGACCTTCAATGGCTGTCGGAAATCATCGAAAAAGATGCCGCCACGTCTTCCATAGAACCAGCCGGTCAGAGCCATCAATAGCACGTGGGCGTGAAGCATTTGGATGAAGGTGGAAAGGCAGTGCCGCCAACCAGACAGCATCGCAATCATCCGATTTCGTGATCAGGACCGGATCATCGTCAAAATCATCTTGAACCTGGTAAACGCCTTGAGCGCGTGCGGCTGATGGGCGGGCATGAGAACCATTTCACCACCGGTCAGGTGATGCGGCTTGCCGGAAATCATGATCTCCGCTTCGCCTTCGACCACCTGCACCAGCGCATCGAACGGCGCGATGTGTTCACTCAAGCCCTGGCCTTCGTCAAAGGCAAATACCGTCACCGTGCCGGTGGGTTTCTTGACCAGTTCCCGGCTCACGATGGAGCCGTCCTGGTAATTGACCAGTTCGGCGGCTTTGGCCACCTGCGCACCGGTGAACCCTTTGGATTTTGGCTGCGTGTCCTGTTTCATGATGGCTCCGTTAGTTTTGGGCATTCCCGCCAAGGGCGGGAATGATTCGCCGTTGATATGCCGGTCTGTTGCTGGCAACCTACGCCGCATGAAGCATCTCGTCCATGCCCGCAAAGTCTTCGACATCGAGCTTGCCGCGCTCAAAGCCGTGCGGGCGCAGCTCGACAGCTCGTTCACGCGCGCGGTTGAGATGATTGTCGGGGTGGTGAAGCAACGAGGCAAGATCATCATTGTCGGCATCGGCAAATCCGGCAACATCGGGCAAAAAATTTCCGCCACGCTCACCAGCACCGGCTCCACCAGCGTCGTGCTCAACAGCGTGGACGCGTTGCACGGCGACGTGGGCATCATCAACGATGGCGATGTGATTCTGGCGTTGAGTTATTCCGGCGAGTCAGAGGAATTGTTGAACCTGCTGCCCGCGCTGAAGCGGTTTTCGGTCAAAATCATTTCCGTCACCGGCGGCGTCAAGTCGTCGCTCGCACGGCACAGCGACGTCGTGTTGAACGTCCGCGTGCCCCGGGAAGCCTGTCCATTCAATCTGGCGCCCACGGCCAGCACGACGGCGATGCTCGTCATGGGCGACGCGCTGGCGATGGCCGTGTTGCAGGCGCGCGGGTTCAAACAAAGCGACTTCGCCAAATATCATCCATCCGGTGCGATTGGCCGTGCCCTGCTGCTGCGCGTCGGCGACATCATGCGCACCGGCGAGCGCAACGCCATTGCGCGCGAAGACCTGGTCGTGAAGGAAGCGCTGCTGGTGATGACGCGCGCCAAATCCGGCAGCCTGAGCATCGTCAACGCGCGCGGCAAGCTCACGGGCGTGTTCACCGATGGCGACTTCCGCCGGCACATGGCCACCAACGATAATCTGCTGAACCAGCCGCTGAAAAAAGTGATGACCCCCAGGCCGATTTGCATTTGCGAGAATGCCCTGGCCGTTGAGGCATTGAAAATTTTCAACGAGCGGAACATTGACGATCTCATCGTTGTGAATGCGAAGCACGAGCCGGTGGGTTTGGTGGATTCGCAGGACCTGCCAAAGCTCAAGATCATGTAAAGGGTTTCCTTGCAGAAAGAATTCCGCTTTCATGGTCAGGTCACGAAAAAGGTCGAATTTCGTTCGCTCCTCTATTTGCCAAAGGATTATCAGACTGCGGGCGGCCGGCGCTGGCCGCTGCTCTGCTTTTTGCACGGGGCCGGCGAACGCGGCACCGATCTCGCCCTGGTTGCCAAGCACGGCCCGCCGAAACTGGCGGCTCAGAAAAAGGCATTCCCCTTCATCATCGTTTCGCCGCAGTGCCCGCTTGAGCAGATCTGGAACGACGAGGCATTGCTGGCGCTGCTGGACCACATGGTTGCCAGATTCCGCATTGACAATCACAGAGTGTACCTAAGCGGTTTGAGCATGGGCGGTTACGGCACGTGGAGCCTGGGTCTGAAATATCCCGAACGCTTTGCCGCAATTGCTCCCGTGTGCGGCGGCGGCAGCGGTGCCGACATCCTGTTGGCCAGCCAGACTACGAGCCGGGCGCTACGCTCCCTCGCGGTCTGGGCATTTCACGGTGCAAAAGACCCCGTCGTACCTCCCGCGGAATCCAAGGTCATGGTCGCCGCTCTCAAAAAAGCCGGTTGCCGGGACGTCACCCTGACCCTCTATCCACACACTGGACACGACGCCCATACGGAAACCTACAATAATCCGGCATTGTACGAGTGGTTTTTGCAGCATCGGCGTCGGTGACCCGGAACACCGGGTATTCGGGCTTCCGAGGAATGCGTCGGATTATACCCCTTACAACACGAATGGACATTAGGAGTTTTTTGGTTTATTTTCCAACAATGAAGTTTCTCTTTTCGTTGATGACCTTCGGCCTGTTGGTTCAAGCACAAGGTGGAGTGGTAATCAACGAGTTCATGGCAGGTTCCAGCGATCGACGACTGTCCTGGTCAACGAACGATGTGGCGCAGCTGGGAAGCGGTGTGTCTTGGAAGGCCCCGGAGTATGATGACAGCGCCTGGAGCACTGGGAATCTGCCGGCGGGCTATGGTTTCACCGGACTGTCAACGGATCTGACCAGTGCGATGTCGAACCAGGCGCCATCGCTGTATCTTCGGAAGGAGTTTCAAGTCACCGCCGAGCAGGCCTCCGCCACAAATCAATTGTTTGTGCCCATCAACTGTAATGACGGCTATGTGGCCTATATCAACGGCCGCGAAGCCGTCCGGGCCCATTGTGGGCCGACGAATCATTTCATGTTCGCCAGCCAGGCGGCTTACGGTGTCAGTGCCAACAACGCCACCCTGAACTACCTTAGCCCAGCCTCGCAATGGCTGGTTCCCGGCCGGAACGTCCTCGCCATCCAGGCGCACAACGCGGAACAACCCTCCACCGTCTCGTTGCCTGAGCAGATTACCCAGCACCTTCCCACACCGGAATTCAGGATCGTCGCCAGCTTGGCCATGGTCGCCTCTCCATCATCCTACTGGTTCATTGAGTTTGGCGACTCCGGCGGGCCGTGGCAATACTTTGTCGGCCGCTATGAACCATCCGGCGGCGTGGTGGATGAAGGGCTGATCACCAACACCTTCACGGCGCCGCAGGGCGAGGAGGGCGACTACGACCAGCCCGCGGCATTTGTTGACTGGGTTGAACTTTACAACAACGACTCGTTGCCGGTGAATTTGACCGGCTGGTCCCTTACGGATGACGCCACCCTGCCCACCAAATGGTATTTTCCAACCAATACAACCATCCCGGCCAATGGTTTTTTGCTCGTGTTGTGCGACGACCGGAACGAGGCCAACGCGCCGGCCGGTCCGGCCCGGCGGATTCATTCCAACTTCAAGCTCGGCCGGAAGGGCGAATACCTCGGGCTGTTCAACGCCTCGGGAATCGTGGCGGACCAACTGTCGCCCACGTATCCACCGCAGGTTTTTTATTGTTCCTACGGGCGCAATCCGATCAACCCCGCTCAGTTCGGCTATTTCGACACGGCAACTCCCGGAACCACCAACGGAGGTGCTTTTTATCCCGAGCAAGTCGCCGCGCCGCAGTTCAAGGATGCCGGAAATGGTGATCTTCCGGGCGGTCTCTACAACGCCAGCTCACTGACGCTGCAGTTGTTAAGCCCCACCCCGGGCAGCGTCGTTCGCTATACACTGGACGGTTCGGAACCCGCTTTGTTTAACGGCTATACTTACAACAGCGCGCTGTCGCTGAGCCAGTCCAATGACAAAACCGGCACCGTGATTCGCGCGCGTGCGTTCCTGGCCGGCTCGCTCCCCTCGGACGTTGTCACCCACAGCTATCTCCTGAAGCAGCCGTCCGCGCTGACCAACGTTCCGGCCCTGCTGCTGACCGCTGACGCCGGCCGGGATTTCTACAAACCCCGCGGCATCATGGCCATCGCAGGCGGATCTTGGGTAGCCGTGCCGAACGACGGCAACATCTGGCAGGCCGGGACCCCTGCGGACTACAACAATGCCGAGGGTGACGGCTACCCTTTCGAACGCGCCACCCATTTCGAATTCTTCTCCCCGACGGGTTATTATCCCACAAACCAGGCCCCATTGCGGGATGACATCGGCTTGCGCATCAGCGGCAGCGACTATCAACGTCCCCGGTACACCCTCCAGAATGTGGCAACGGATTCCCCGTGGAATCCTTGGAATTCATTTGAAAAACCTTCGTTCAACATCCATTTCAACAGCGACTATGGCTCGGATCCCCTCGATTATGTTCTGTTCACGAATTATCCGGTCCACAAGTTCGAGCACTTGCGGCTGCGCGCCGGCAAGAACGACAATTACAATCCGTTCATCACGGACGAACTCGTCCGGCGGTTGTGGATAGACCTGGGGCACGTGGGCGCGCGCGGGCTTTTCTGCTCGATGTATATGAATGCGGTTTACAAGGGCGTGTTCAACCTCACCGAACGCATCCGCGAGCCGTTCTTCCAGCAGCACTACGGCAGCGATGCTTCGTGGGACGTCAACTACAGTTGGAACTGGGTGGACGGCGACGCCACGGCGTTTTACCAGCTGCTCTCAACTTTGGACGCCGATCTGACCGTCGCGGCGAACTGGCAATCGGTCACCAACCAGATGGACGTTGACAACGCGGCGGACTATTACCTGCTCAACACCTATTGCGCGATGTGGGACTGGCCGGGAAACAACTTCGTGATCGCGCGTGAGCGTTCCACCGGGCCCAACAGCCGGTTCCGGTTTGCGGTCTGGGATGCCGAGGGCGCATTCGACGTCAACAGCTATTACAACAAGACGGTGAGTTACAACACCATCAGCAACGACCTGCTGCTCGACACAAACGACTGGAACAATCTGCCCCGGATCTTCCGCCGGCTCTCCACCAGCCCCGAGTTCCGGCTCCAGTTTGCCGACCGGGTGAATTTGCACCTGTTCAACGGCGGCATGCTGGACGATCGCGACCCGGACGGCTCCGGGCCACTCAAGAGCCATTTCGCCCAGCGCCTTGGCGAACTTGTCACCGAAGTCGGACCGCTCGTGCTCTACAATGCCGGCTCCAGCCTCGACACCAGCGCCTTCAACACCTGGGTCGCTCCCGGCACCGGCCGGCGCTCCTATCTCCTCGGAACCACGGTCGGCCGGCAGATGCTCCGCGACGCCGGGTTTTGGCCTGTAACCGAACCGCCCATTTTCAGCCAGTTCGGCGGAATCGTTCCGGCCAATTACTCCCTGAGCATCACTTCCGCCGTTGCGACCGCCGGCCAGACGGCCACCATCTATTACACGTTGAACGGCCAGGATCCGCGGCTGATGGGCGGGGCCTTGAATTCCACCGCGAGCGCCTACACCAACGCTTTTCCCGTGAATCAGATCCAGACAGTCAAGGCCCGCGCCCGCAACAAGACTACCGGTGAATGGAGCCCTATCACCGAAGCCACTTTTAACCTCACCCCCCAGCCCGCCTCCAGCAATAACCTCGTCATTGCAGAATTCATGTACCATCCGCCCAAACCAACCGCGGCCGAGGCCTCCGCCGGCATCACCGACACCGAAACGTTCGAGTTTGTCCGGCTAATGAACATCGGCGCCGCGCCGGTGGACCTCTCCGGCGTCCAGTTCACTGTCGGCATCACTTTCAATTTCAGCAGCGGCTCGATCCGCTATGTGTCGCCCGGCGCCAGCGTCCTGATCGTCAACAAGCTAAACTCTTTCCAGACCCGCTACGGCCACGCCTATGACAGCCTCATCGTGGGCCAATACAGCGGCAACCTATCCAATGGCGGCGAACGACTTCGCCTCCAAGCCGCCGATGGCTCCACCATCCGCGATTTCACCTACGATGACGATGTTCCCTGGCCGACGGCCGCGGACGGCAAAGGTCCGTCCCTGATCCTTTGCAATCCCTCGAGCAATCCGAACCATGGCCTCGCCACGAACTGGATGGCCTCCGCCATGCCGGGCGGAATGCCAGGCGGAACCGCCTGTCCGGAAACCTATTCCTTCTGGCGAAACCTGTTTTGGCCCACCCCGACCTCCGCCGACAACGCCATCTCCGGGCCCGCTGCCGATCCCGACGGCGACGGCATCAACAACCAGATGGAATACCTCTATGGACTCAATCCGACCCAGGTGGATGCCGCACCTCAACTGGTGCCCGCGGTTGAAACCATCAATGCCGCGCCGCATTTAACCGTTTCCCTCCGCCTGTCCGGCGGCGCCAGCGACGTCACGGCCATCCCGCAGTTTTCGAGCGACTTGGTGAACTGGTCGAACAACCCTTCCATTCTGCAATTGTTGCAGAGCGTGGCGGGCGACGATGGCCGGGTAACCTGGAAATACTATGACACCGCCGCTCTGAGTACGAACGCCCAGCGCTTCGTCCGATTCCAATTCAACTTCAACTTGCATTAGGGCCGGTCAGTCTGGTGGATTACCGGAACCTGCCCAAGTTGAAAATCAATTAGCCGTCCCGCACAGCGGGATGAGAACGCGGACAGCGGCGGGTCTCCGTGTTTTCACAAGCGCAGCTACGTCGCAAACTTCAGATAAATCACTATCAGACATTTCCCTTTCTTGAACGCAGCCGGACAAAACTCACGGATGCCAACACAATGACACTCCCCGCCGCAGTCCAAAACAAGGCGCAAGCCAGCCGCCAATGGCGCGGGCGGTAAATGAACTCCAGATGGTAGTTTCCCGGCTGGTCGAGATACACACCTTTGAATGCGCGGTTGACCGTCAGGATTTCTTTGGGTTTGTTGTTGGCCCGGGCAATAAAATCTTTCGCCTGTCCTTCCGTGAGACACACCATTCCCGCAGATGGCGCGTGAATATCGAACGCAGTTGAATTGGGAAGGAGCCGATAGTTCGTTGCAGCCGCTACGGTGGCTTTCCTTGCCGTTTGCAATTGTCGCAGACCGGGCTGTTTTTCAATTTCTTCCGGAGTCAGGGCAATAAACGGCTCTTTTCCATTTTCCGAAAGTTGTTGGATGAATTCTTCGGTGGATGAGATGGAATTCACCTGGTCAGAAAAGAAAGCTCTCGGCCACACCTCCAGGTTTTCCACAATCCCGAAATCGCTGCGGCCCCTCAGCCGGAAATTGAGTCCCTCCTGCAGGACAACGCGCGGAGGAGTCAGCAGATACTTGACGTTGAACAGGTTCAACAGGGGCTGCGCAGCAAACAGATCCTCCACTTCGACAACCCAACCCTTGCGGAGCTTCACCCCGGGAGATTTCCGGATGAGGTTGATGAATTCGCCGCTGCTTAAAGGTGCGCACGAGCGAATATCTTCGAGGCCATAAACCGCCGAATAATTGCCGAAGAGATTCCATTGCACCCCGACCACACGAAACGGGTCGGACTTGTCCGCCTGGATCTTGTCAATGGCCTGGCTCGGGGCATTCAGAATCACCCTCGGGCCGGGAAGCATCAGCAAATCCTTACTGCCAAAGGTATAAAGGCCGAAACGGTAATTGGCGACAAATCCCAAAATAATAACAACCGCCCATCCGAGTGCGGGGATCTGGCCATGGCAGCTTCTTAAAAACGCAAAGAGCAACAACGCCCCCGCCGCTCCCACACCGACGAACAAGAAATAGCCCCAAGGAATGGGGCGGTGCGTGATTCCGATGCAATATACCAGAATTATCCCTGCGAAGATCAGCCCCACCCGAAGAAAATCAACTGTTGCGCGCCGGAAATTTACCTCCCTCTCCAGGCACTTGAAGCCATAGGCGCTCTGAATAGTAAGGTGGATGACCAACAGATAGGAAAAGTCGGTGTAAACATGACCCACACGGTTCAAGAATGGGATCGCCGCAAGAACCGTGGCCGGCACCCAACCAAAAACACAACCACCCCACAGCATGATGGCACTGGTATTAACCCAAAAGAAAGTTTCTCCTTTGATTTGCCGCCATCTCAATGCAGAAAGAATACAACCAGCCATCACCAACAGGCTGGTTCCTGGCGCGACTGAGGCAAAGGAATCGTCCTTCAAGGGAAGCAGGAAAAAAAGGTCGTCAAATATGCCAGGCAGACTCACGAACGGAAGTTGAGTCACCCGGACATCCGAGTGCAAGGAATAGGAATTTTCAAGCGCCACCAAAAACGACATCCACATGGGCGCAGTCAGTCCCAAAAAAAGGAGCGTGCCCATCGCCATGCGCGCCACCACCCTGGCCGGATCAGCAAGATTGTGACCACCGGCCAACGCACCGGCAGCGGCAGCCAAATTTAACCCGACAATCAAAACCACGGCCAATTCCACATGCCCGGCATTAAAACAGGCGAATGTGACCAACAGCCATGCCAGCCCCCATCGGATCCGGCTCTTCGTTCGCAAGTCGAGCGACGCGAGGGCGGAGAGCAGAATCCACGGGGCATAGGAGAACACAAAAAATGCCGGATGATTATAGATGTAAAAGAAGGCGCCGCAATACGCGGCCAGCGCGGCGTAAATCAGAGACAACGACCGGTTTTCCAACAGCCGGAGAATGAGCAGCCCGAAGCCGACGCAAAAGAGGAATTTCGCCGTAAGAAATTTAATGTCCCAAGCACCCGCCGATCCATGCCCAAAGATGACAATCAAATGCAGGGGATCGCCCAGCATGGAAATGGCCTGCCCCAGGAGCGCTTCGCCCGCGTGACCGTATCGGTTCCACAACGGAAGTTCTCCGTGTTCCAACAGACTGCGCGATTCGATAAAGCCGACCGGAACCCCCCATATCAGCTCCGCCGCCGTATCACTTCCATGCTCTGAAACTTGGGGTGTGGGTTCCATGCCAGGCAGTGGCGGCCACCAATCATAGACCATGGCCATCCCATCCGTGGGGGAGACAAAGCTTTTGCCGCAGAAGACGACCGGATAACAGTTGACCACAACTGCCAGCAACGAAACAAATACGATTGCCAGAACGGGATGTTGTGCGCTCCAGGCTGCAACCCGGCCCGCGAAGGCCGGCCTTGGGGCTTGGGATTCCGGGCTGGACGCCGGTTTGAATGCTTGGGATTTGTATAATTTCATCAAGCACCAATTCTTTCACGGCAAAACTATTATTCTCCGTTAGGGCTTGCGATTAACGGGCTTCCCGGCTTGACCGGCACCATGTTTTTGCTCGACCACCTTCATCGGATCAATCTTCACAAATCGCAACCAGGCCAGAGCTCGCAGCCAGGTCAGCGGATCCCGGAACATGCGCACCTTCTTCCCTTCCTTGAATGAGCGCGAACGATAGTTCACCGGCAATTCAATGGGGTGATACCCCTTGCGGATGAGTTTGACGAGCAACTCAAAATCAAAATCGAAGCGATTACATTCAAACTCCAATGCATAAAGGCAGTCCCGGCGAAAAACTTTGAACATGGTAAATGGATCGCGAAGCCGCTGAAGAAACAGGACGTTTATGAGCGTGGCAAAAAACCTGTGGCCAAAATTAACAAACAAGCTCAAGCCATGCTGTTTGGTGAACTGTCGCATTTTCCAGACATTGCGGCCGCCATGCCGGGAGCCGAGCACAAACGCCGCGCGCCCGGCGACCAGCGGTTCCAGCAATCCATCGTAATCCTCAAGGTCGTATTCCAGGTCGGCGTCCTGAATCAACACGTAGTCTCCGGTGGCGGCTATCAAGCCAGCTCGCACGGCATAACCTTTTCCGCGCGGTTGCTCTTCAAGAATCAGCTTCACCCTCGGATGCTCCTGGTACTTTAGCGCCAGTTCACGGGTTCCATCAGTCGAGTTGCTCTCCACCACAATGATTTCCATCTGGAGGCCCGTCAGCTCCTTGCCCAGAAGGGTTTCCATGAGTGCGCGGAATGTTTTCACCTCGTTATAGACCGGAACAATCACGGAAAGCACCGGTTGCAACCGCACCTCCGCTTTGCGCGAGAAAACCATCATGCCGCTGGCAACGACCCGACGATGCTGTTGTTTCATCTGTTGGGGTAAAAGGCGGGCCATGAAATTCAAAACCGGCGTCGCCACGCGAACGGGGAAACGCTCAAAATGCATCTTCACATAATCGAAGCTGAGCATCTTCCAGCCGGGTTCGACGATGACATCGCGGAAATTTGATTTGAAAAGCGCCGTCTGGAGCGTCTGCGGGTCAAAATAGGTAAGATGCTCGGCCTTGAATTCCATCCATTTCTGGCGCATGAGCCGCGCGGACCATGAGCTAATGGACGGGGTGGCGATGAACAGCGCGCCGCCGGGTTTGAGGAGACGGTATATTTCCTTGAGGAAATCCATGGGGGAGCGGACATGTTCAATGACATCGGAAATCACGCAAAGGTCAAACTGCTCCGCCTCAAGGCCGGCAGTTTGAAGCTCCCCGCAAAAAACTTCGCCGTGTTTCAGGCGTTGCCGGGCTTTTTCACAGGCGGTTGCTGAATAGTCAACCCCGGTGACGCGCCAGCCGGCGGCCTGGGCGGTGACCAGAAAATCGCCATCGCCGCAACCGATCTCAAGCAGGTGTCCGCTGTCGGGGCCGCAGTAGCGGGAGATTTCTGAAAGGTAAAGCCTGGCGGTGGCTAGCTTGATTTCCCTGACGGCCTGGGAACTTTTATCGGTGTTGCTGCCAAGGAAATAGTCTGCGTTGTAGATCCGGGCCAACTCATCATCGCTCGGCTGCGGATTGAGAAACACCAGTCCACAATCGTCGCACCGCACCAGCCGGTAGTCGGCAGCCGAAAACAGGTAATAAAACCTGGCCCCACCGCAAACATGGCACGTTTTGGCTGAATGTCTTTCTGTTGATGGATGGTTCATGCGTCGTATTGCTTTTCATCAATGGCTTTGCCCCGCCCTTTCGCTGCGCCTTTGCCACGGATGATGTTCGTCAGTGCCCACAAAATGACCGCGCCGGCTGAAATCCAAAAACAAGCGCAGGCCAGCCGCCAATGACGGGGACGATAGATAAACTGGATGTGGTAATCACCCGGCTGGTCGAGGTAGATGCCCTTGAACGCGCGGTTGACGGTCAGAACTTTTTTGGACTCGTTGTTGGCCTTGGCCGTAAAATCTTTTGCCTGCCCTTCCGTCAGGCACACCACGCCCGCGGAAGGCGCATGAACGTCAAACCCAGTGGAATTGGGCAGCAGCCGATAGTTTGTCGCCGGCGAGATGACCGCTTGATTCGTGGTTTCCAACTGTTGCAGGCCGGGTTGTTTTTCGATTTCTTCCCGGGTCAGGGCAATAAACGGCTGCTGGCCGTTTTTCAAAAGGTGGTTGATAAACTTTTCGTTGGAGCTGATGGACACCACTTGATTTGCAAAAAAGGCCCGGGGCCACACCTGCAAATTTTCCAAAACTCCAAAATCGCTGCGATCAGTGAAACGGAAATCGACTTTTCCGCTGATACTGGCATCTGGCGGAGCCAGCAGATACTTGACGTTGAGCAGGTTCAACAAGGGCTGCGCCTGAACTGGGTCAACCACCTCGACCATCCAACTGTAAAAGCTCACGCCCGGGAAAGACCGAATCAGATCCATAAATTCCCCATTGCTCAACGGCGCACAGGAGCGGATATCTTCAAGCTCATAAACCGCCGAATAATCACCCGTGAAGCACCCATCCAAACCGACGACCCGAAACGGTCCTGACCGGTCCGTCTTGATCTTGTCAACCGCCTGGCTCGGCGTGTTTAAAGTCACCCGGGGACCGGGCAGCATGAGCAGCACATCATTCCCCCGGTGATATAGCCCAAAGCGAAAATTGGGAATAAATCCCAAAATAATAATGCCCACCCACCCGAGGGTGAGGGTTTGCTGCCGGCGACTTTTCAAGAAAACGAAAAGCAATGGCGCGCCGATGGCTCCCGCCCCGGCACATAAGAAATAATTCCACGGAATTGACCGTTGCGCATATTTGAAGAAACAGAATAGAATCATCCCTGCAAAAATTCCGCCAACGCAGGCAACGTCACCTGCCGCCTGCCGGAGCTTCTCCACCTTCGCCAGGCACTTGAACCCATATGCGCTCTGGATCGTCAGGTGGATGACCAGCAGATAAGAAAAGTCGGTATAGGTGTGACCAACGCGATTCAATAACGGAATCGTGGCGAGGAGGGAAGATGGAACCCATCCAAAAACGCAGCCTCCCCACAGCCCGATGGCCCCGGTGTTGACCCAAAAAAAAGGCTCTCCTTTCAGCTGGCGCCATCGCCACACGGAAAAGCTGCAACCCACCAATACCAGCAGGCTGGTTCCTGGTGCGATTGCGGTTGCCGATTCGTCCGGTCGAAGGAGGAGATAAAAAAAGTCATCAAGGATGCCGGGCAGAATCGTTGGCGGAAGTTGAACTACATTAATTCCCGCATGCACGGTAAAGGAACCGTCCAGCGACACCAAAAACGATATCCACACGGGCGCGGTCAGGCCCAAAAATAAGAGTGTGCCCACTCCCATGCGGCCCAGCACCCTGGCCGGACTGCCGGCGTTGCGATAGCCGGTCAATGCGCAGGCAACGGCGGCCAAATTTAACCCGACGATCAACACCACCGCCAATTCCACATGGCCGGCGTTGAAACAGGCGAAGTTTGCCAACAACCAAACCAGTCCCCAGCGGACCTGCCGCCCTGACCGCCGGTTGAGCCATTCGATCGCGGAAAGCAGAATCCACGGGGCATAAGCGAAAACAAAAAAGACCATGTGATTGTTGATGTAAAACCAGGCTCCGCAATACGCCGCGAGCCCGGTATAAATCAGTGATAACGTCCGGTCTTCCAAAAGTCGGAGAATGAGCAGCCCGAAACCGACGCAAAAGAGGAATTTCGCCGCAAGAAACTTGATGTCCCATGCCCCCGCTGATCCGTGCCCAAAGATGACGATCAAATGCAACGGGTCGCCCAGCATGGAAACGGCCTGCCCGATGAGCGTATCGCCCGCGTGACCGTACCGGTTCCACAAAGGAAGTTCTCCCTGCTCCAGCAGACTGCGAGACTCAATAAAACCGGCTGGAACCCCCCACCACATCATGGCTTGGGTATCACTGCCATGTTGAAGCACATTCGGGGCAGGCCCCGGCTTCATTCCCGGCAACGGCGGCCACCAGCCATAAACGAGCAGGCCGTTCACACACGTGGGAGAAACATAGCTCCGGCCACAGAAAAGGATCGGGTAGCAGTTGATGACAACCGCCAGGAGTGAAACGAGCACAACCGCCAAAACCGGGTGGCTGGCATTCCACTCTGAAACCTGGGCCCCAAATCCTTTTGATCGGATTTTGGGTTCCGGGGCAGACACCGGGTCGGAGGCTTTAGGTTGGTCGTGTTTCATTGTCCCGCCCGTTCGCCGTGCCTTTGCCGCGCATATCGCTCATCAATCCCAGCATAATAACCGCGCCGGCTGAAATCCAAAAAAAAGCGCAGGCCAGTCGCCAATGTCGGGGTCGGTAGAGGAACTCGATGTGGTAATCGCCCGGCCGGTCGAGGTAGATGCCCTTGAACGCGCGGTTGACCGTCAATACTTTCCTGGGCACGTGGTTGGCCAGGGCCGTAAAATCTTTGGCCTGACCCTCGGTGAGGCAGACCATTCCGGCAGAGGTGGCGTGGACATCAAATGCCGTTGCATTGGGCAGCAGTTGGTAGTTTGTCGCCGGGCATACGACCGCTGGCTTCGTGGTTTCGAGCTGTTGCAAACCGGGCTGCTGGTTGATTTCTTCCCGGGTCAGGGCAATGAAGGGTTGTGTTCCATTTGCCAAAAGCAGTTTGGCGAACTTTTCGTTGGAGGAAGAAACCACTTTGTCCGAGAAGAAGGCCCTGGGCCACACCGTCAGGTTTTCCAAAACCTCGAAATCGCTTCGATCCGTCAGGCGAAAATTGGGTTGCCCGCGGACGCTGAAATCCGGCGGAGCCAGCAGATACTTGACGTTCAGCAGATTCAACAGCGGCTGCGCTTGAACCGGATCCACCACTTTGATGACCCAACCTCCGTCGAATTGGATGCCCGGAAAATCACGGAAAAGGTTGATAAATTCGCCGTTGCTCAACGGGGCGCAGGAACGGATGTCTTCAATGCCATAAACCGCCGAATAATCACCGGCGAAACTCCCAGCCAGTCCGACAACGCGAAATGGGCCGGAGCGGTCCGCCTTGATCTTATCAACGGCCCGGCTGGGGGCGTTTAGAACCACCCGTGGGCCTGGAACCATTAGCGAATCGTTGTTGCACCAGGAACAATGATAAAGCGCGAAACGGTAATGAGGGATAAATCCCAGAATGCCAATTCCCAGCCACCGGATCGCGGAGATCTGGTGGTTGCGACTTTTAAAATATGTAAAAAGCAACGGCGCGCCAACCGCTCCCGCCGCGGCGCAGAGGAAATAATTCCACTCGATGGACCAGTGCATCCATCCGAAGCCGAATGCCAGAACCATCATGCCTCCGAAAACCAGTCCCATTCCAACAAGCACAACCGCCGCGCGGCGGAAATTTTCCACCCGCGCCAGACACTTGAAACCATAAGCACTTTGGATGGTCAGATGGATGACCAGCAGATAGGAAAAGTCGGTGTAGATATGACCCACCCGATTCAACAAAGGAATGGCGGCGAGGACAAAAGCAGGAATCCACCCAAACACGCACCCGCCCCATAACAGAATGGCGCCGCTGTTGACCCAAAAGAATGGTTCGCCTCTCAGTTTCCGCCATTGCCAGGCCGCAATGATGCCGCCCACCAAAACCAACAGGCTGGTTTCCGGAGCGAGGGCCTGAAAGGGGGGGGTTCTGGCGAGAAGAAAATCAAAAAAGTCATCAAATACGCCGGGCAGACACTTGAGCGGAAGTTGAATGACTTGAACCTCCGAATGTGCGGAATGAGCCTCATCCAGCGCCCCCAAAAACGACATCCACACGGGCGCAGTCAGCCCCAAAAAAAGCAGCGTACTCACGGCCATGCGCCCCAGCACCCTGGCCAAATCTGCAACATTACGACCGCCGGTCAATGCCCAGGCGAGCGCCGCCAAATTCAATCCACCAATCAAATCCACCGCCACTTCCACGTGCCCGCCGTTGAAACAGGCGAAGTTGACCAGCAACCAAACCAGCCCCCAGCGGACGTACCGCCTCGATCGCAAGTCGAGCAGACCGAGGGCGGAGAGCAGAATCCACGGGGTATAGGAAAAAACGAAAAAAACCGGGTGGTTGATGATGTAAAAAAAAGCGCCGCAGTAAGCAGCGAGGGCGGCGTAAATCAGTGACAATGGCCGGCTTCCCAACAGCCGCAAAACGAGCAGACCAAAACCAACGCAAAAAATGAATTTCGCCGCCAGAAACTTGATGTCCCACGCCCCGGCCGAGCCGCGTCCGAGGATGACAATCAACTGCAATGGATCACCCAACATGGAACACGCCTGCCCGATGAGCGCGTCGCCCGCATGGCTGTAACGGTTCCACAACGGAAGCTCTCCCTGCTCCAGCAAGCTGCGAGACTCAATAAATCCGATCGGAACCCCCCAAAGCATCGCCGCCCAGGTGTCCCGCCCATGTCTCTGCGCGGGCGGGGTCGATTTCTCCATGCCAGGGAGCGGCGGCCACCAGCCATAAACGATTGATCCACCCGCTCCCACACTCGCGGGGGAGACATAGCTCCGGCCACAAAAGATGACCGGATAGCAGTTGATGACGACCGCCAACAATGAGACGAGCAGGATCGCCAGGACCGGATGGCTCGCATTCCATTCTGAAACCCGGGCCGAAAATCCTTTTGACCGGATTGGGGGATCCGAGACAGACATCAGGTCGGAGGCTTTAGGTTGGTCTTGTCTCATTTAGTCCAACAGGCAACCCTCCGGCCATGCCGGAGAACTCCCGAAGGTTTGACAGTTCCGGGAGCCGTTGCAAAACCTGCGTTTCGTGACCGCTCAAAGGTTATGAAAGAAACAGACCTTGCAAACACACGAGAGTCTGAAACCCATAACTTGGGAATGCAAACAGAATTTGGCGCTCAGCCCCATGCCGGAGAAAGGGCTGCAAAAATTGGGCGGCCCCGCTACGCGGCAAATCTCAGGTAAATCACCTTCAGATATTCCCCTTCCTTGAACCTGGCCGGATGATCCGGTGGATGCCGCAGGGTTTTCAGTTCCACGAATTTTCTTTCCGACTTCGCCGCCGTGCGCCTGACCACCTCAAAGAATTCCTCCGCCGGAACGTGCGCGGAACACGAACCCGCCACCAGAATTCCGCCGGGCGCGAGCCGGGCGATGCCCAGCGTTGCCAACCGTTCATAAGCGCGCAGCGCGCCTGCCCGTTCCGTGGCGCGCCTGGCCAGCGACGGCGGATCCAGCACCGCCAAATCAAACTTGGCCGTGCTCGCCGCCAGCCATTCAAATGCATCGCCCTGCGCGGTCTCGTGATGACACGCGGCCACGCCGGGGAAATTTTGGTTCAGCGCGAAGTTGCGCTGGGCGGCGGCCAGAGCGTGCGCGCTGATGTCGAGATCCGTCACCGCCGCAGCCCCGCCCCGCGCTGCGTAAACCGAGAAACCGCCGGAAAAACTGAACGCATTCAATACGCGCCGGCCCCGCGCCAGCGTTTCCACCTCGCGCCGGTTCTCGCGCTGGTCGAGAAAAAATCCAGTCTTCTGCCCGCGCACAACATCGGCTTCGAAACGCAGGCCGCTTTCCAGAAAAACCACCGGCCCAGTGGAGGGCAAGCCCTGGAGCACTTGTCCGTCGCTGTGTTGGAATTGGTTTTCCGCGGCGGTCTGAATGTTGCGGCTCAAACGAAGAACGACGCGTTCGCCCGGCATATTTTCCTTGAGCAACGCGAGCGTATCGGCCAGTCGCGGCAGCCACGCCGCCGTGTAAAGTTTCAGCACGAGCGTCGTGTCGTAGCGATCCAGCACCAGGCCGGGCCAGCCGTCGCTTTCGCCGTGGATGAGACGGTAGCCGGTGGTTTGCGCGTCAAATAAATCACGGCGGCGCGCCATGGCCTGCTCCAGCCGCGCCTGCCACCACGCGTGATCAATCGTCCGGGGTTTGCCCGCATGCAAAATCCGCATGCGAATCGGGGAGTCGGGATCGAACAATCCCACGGCGAGAAAACGGTCCTTGCGGTCGTAAATCACCGCCAGTTCGCCGGTTTGTCCGGCGCGATTCAATTCCTGGACGCTGTCGGAAAAAACCCACGGATGGCCGGAGCGCACCGCCATTTCCGCCGCTGCCGTGACCCGCAGCCGCAAGCGGGTTGCCGCAGGCTGATTTGCGGCAGAAGGTTTCATTTGAAAGCACCGGCCGTTGAGGTGATGAACATTTTCAACGAGGGGAACATTGACGATTTGATTGTCGTGAACGCGAAGCGCAAGCCGGCGGATTTGGTGGATTCACGAGCTTTACCGAAGTTGAAGGTTGTTTAACTTTCGACACGGCGAAAAATCAAGGGGTGGTTTTTAAATCGCCAAATGGTGTCTCCAAGGCGGGCCTGTCGCCCGTGGGGGCAGCCCAATTATAATCCGTCGATGAGCAGCCCGTAATCCCTGTCAGAAAAACCAGACTCGCCAGGACGAAAAAGAGTTTTAGCCAAGACATGGTATAAATTATTCCAGCCCGCTGGCCTTCCGTGCACGCTTCAAAACCGTTCGCGCCAATGTGTGGGCTTTATTTGCGCCGTCGGCCAGCACCTGGTTCACAAAATCCAAGTTCGCGGCCAGTTCCGCCCGCTTCTTCCGGGCATCGGCGAAATAATTCCAATAATTTTCAAACAGCGCCTTCTTCAAGTCGCCGTAGCCGAGGCCGCCGGCGCGCAGTTTATCTTCTAACTCTTTTCCGATGGTCGGCGGGGCAACGAGTTTTAGAAGCTGAACCGCCAGGTTCTTGTCCGCGTCGGGCTTGGGCTCCGCTGGCGTGCGGCTGTCCATGACAATGCCCATGATTTTTTTGCGCGTCGCCTTTTCCTCGCCGAAAATTTCAATCGTGTTGCCGTAGCTCTTGCTCATCTTCTGGCCGTCCGTGCCGGGCACCACGGCGACCTCGTCGCGGATTTGCTCTTCAGGAATGATGAATGTCTCGCCGTAAATTTCATTGAATTTCATGGCCATGTCGCGGGCCATTTCGACGTGCTGCTTCTGGTCGCGACCGACCGGAACGACGTTCGAGTCGTAGATCAAAATGTCCGCGGCCATGAGGACGGGATAGGCGAAGAGACCGTGATTGGGAGCAATGCCTTTGGCGACCTTGTCTTTATAGCTGTGGGAGAGTTCAAGCCGGGCCTTGGGGAAGACGCTCGAAAGCAACCACGCCAGTTCCGTAACCTCCGGCACGTCGGATTGGCGGAAAAAGACGGTCCGCTTCGGGTCAAGCCCGCACGCCAGAAAATCCAGCGCCACGTCCAGCGTGTTCTGGCGGCGCTCGGCGGGGTCGAATAGCGAGGTCATCGAATGATAGTTGGCGATGAAATAAAACGCCTCGCCTTTTTCCTGCAGCTCGATGGCGGGTTTCATCATCCCGAAATAGTTCCCGAGATGCAGCGCGCCGCTGGGTTGGATGCCTGATAAAATTCGCATGGGGCAAGGATAGCGGGGAATGAGGAAAACAGGAAAGAAGGAAACATTCAACATTCAACGCCCAACATCGAACATCCAACGAATACTCTGCCCCGCACCACCATTGGATGTTGGGCGTTGAATGTTGAATGTTGGATGTTATTTTTTAAGCAATGCTCCAGCGCGGACCTCCCACCGCTGCAAGTCCTTCCCGAGTTCGCTCGGCCAGTTTTCCTCGGTGGCGGTCATAAAGACCTGGCCGCTGGTTTTGCGCGCCTGCTCCAGCAACGGCAGAAAACCGCTGCGGCGCTTCACGTCCAGTTCGCCCATCACGTCGTCAATCAGCAGCACCGGGGCGGAGCCGTGAATGCCGGTGAGATATTCCGCCTGCGCCATTTTCAGCGCGATGGCCAGCGTGCGTTTCTGGCCTTCGCTGCCGAATTGCGCGGCGGATTTTTCGTTGAGCAATAATAGCAAATCATCGCGGTGCGGCCCGACGAGCGTGGCACGATACGTCCGTTCCCGTCCACGGGATTGCGCGAGTTCGACGGCGAAATCCTTTTTGACGCTCGGCTGGTATTCGATGCGCAGTTCCTCCGCGTCGTTGGAAATGCGGCGATACGCCAGCCGTGCGAGTGGCGAGAATTTCGGCGCCAGTTCGGTTCTCATGCGGATGAGCTGGCCGCCCAGCTCGACCAGCTCGCACGAAAAGCTGTCCAGCGTGGCCTCGTCGGTCCCGCCCGGACGGGAGTGCTTGAGCAGCGCGTTGCGGGCGCGGACGGCGCGCAGGTAACGCTGGAGCAGCGGCAGGTAGGCTGGCTGGGTTTGGGCGAGCAACAAATCGAGGAACCGCCGGCGGGCGCGCGCGGCGCCCTTGACCAGTTGCACATCGTCGGTGCAAAACACCACGGCGCGCAGCACGCCGAGATAATCGCCCAGGCGTTTGACCGGCTGGCCGTCCAGCGCCAGTTTGCGTTCACGCGCCGACCAGTAGACTTTGACTTCACGCTCGCTGTGGCTGGTCAGCATCGTAGCAGCCGACGTGAGTCGGCTCTGATCAGATGGAGCGGACTCACGTCCGCTGCTACCGGAAGAAGCCGGAACCATCCCACCCACCACCGTCCCGCCCACAAAATAACCCTTCTGCCCGTGCCGGATCATCTGCGCGCCGCCGACGCCGCGGAACGAGCGCAGCGTGGCCATGAGATAAATCGCTTCGAGAATGTTCGTCTTGCCCTGCGCGTTGTCGCCGAGCAGGAGATGGAAGCCCGGCGCAAAGTCGGCGTCCAACCGCGTGTAATTGCGGAAGTCGCGAAGTCGCAAATGGGCCAGATGCACGCCGGTAAAATGAATTGGAAAAGAAATCGCCGCGAGTTTTTTCGGCAAAGTCAGACTTCACTAAGTGATTCACACCGGAAATTGCCGGTCGAAATCCTTGTGATGGCCAATCCAAACCCAGACCCACAGGTCGCCGTCCAATCTTTGGGTAACGGCGCGATAATCCCGGGTTACGCGCACCGACCAAAAGCGCGGGTCGGAACGCAGCCGTTCCAGTTGCAACGAAGGGTGGGCCGGATTTTGGAGAAACTTTTTGTAAGCGGCGCGTGCGGCCTCTTTGGCTCCGACGGGAAGCGCGCGATAAGACTTCCAGAAACCTGGTGTTCCCAGCGACGTCACGGGCGTTGATCAAAGTCGCTGTCTTGAATCTCGGAAAAACGATGGGGATTCGCTTTCAATTGCGCCTCGATTTCATCACCGAGCGCCGCGAGCGCGGGACGCGGGCGCGGGTCGGCGATGATACGCTCCCACGCGGCATCGCCATTCATCTCCGGCAGAATAGCCGGTAAATCTTCCACCAATTTTTCCCTTTCCTGCGGCGGCAAAGCGCGTATCGCCGCTTCGATTTCCTTGACCGTGCTCATCGTGCGTCAAATGTAACATAACCTGGCTGGCAAAGGCAAATAACGATTGGAAATGGCTTCAAAGACGTTCGTCTTGCCCGGCGCAAAGTCGGCGTCCAACCGCGTGTATCACCGGCAGCAGCTTGTTGATTCCACGCTTTCATTTGGGGGTTGAAAAGTGGTTTCATCTGCGCATGGCACCGTGCGTGATTTTTGAGGATGAGCATTTGCTGGTGGTTCACAAGCCCGCCAGTCGTGGGTTTAATTGAAAACAAAATGAAATTTGGGATCGCTGCCATTTTTCTTTGCCTGTCTGCTCCGGCAATTTTTGCGAACGATACCAACACTCCCGCCATTATTCCACAGCCACAAAAGCTCGAGCTTCGAGCGGGTGTGTTCAAACTCGCGCCGGACACGAGAATCTTTGCCAGTCCGGGTACCATTGAAACCGCAAACCAACTGGCCGACCAACTTCGCCGGTCCACGGGTTATCCGCTGAAGGTCAGCACGAAGTTTTTCTCCGGCACGGCGGCCAAGGGCGGCATCCTGTTGACGACCCGGTCCGCCGGCACGAATCTGGGCGCGGAAGGCTACGAACTCACCGTCGCCCCGGATGCCATCGTCATTCGCGCGCCGATGGAGGCCGGTTTGTTTTACGGCACACAGACATTGTTGCAATTGCTGCCGCCGGATATTTTTTCGACGCAACTTGTCGCAAACACGAGTTGGCAAATCCCCTGTGTTCAAATTGAGGACCGGCCCCGGTTCAAATGGCGCGGTTTGATGCTCGATGTCAGCCGTCATTTTTTCACCCGGCCGGAGGTCGAGCAACTCCTCGATGCAATGGCTTTGCTCAAATTGAACACGTTTCACTGGCATCTCGTGGACGACCAGGGCTGGCGCATCGAAATTAAAAAATATCCCAGACTCACCCAGATCGGCGCGTGGCGTCCGGGCGTCGGTTTCGGTCTCGACCCGAAATCCGCGACCGCTTACGGCCCGGATGGCCGCTACGGCGGATTTTACACGCAGGACGACATCCGCAAGATTGTGGCCCACGCCGCCGCGCGGCACATCACCATCGTGCCGGAGATTGAGATGCCCGGCCATTCCTCGGCGGCGCTGGCGGCGTATCCGCAATTCAGTTGCACCGGCGGGCCGTTCATTCCTGAACTCAAGGGCGGAGTTTTTCACGGCATTTATTGCATGGGCAATGAGGAAACCTACGTGTTCCTGCAAAACGTGCTCGCGGAGGTCTTCCGGCTTTTTCCCGGCCAATACATCCACATCGGCGGCGACGAGGTGCCGATGGACGAGTGGCGGCACTGCCCAAAGGACCAGGCGGTCATCCGGCGGGAAGGACTGAAGAACGAGAGCGAACTGGAAAGTCATTTCATCCGGCGCATGGAAAAATTCATCAACGCCCGGGGACGGACGCTGATCGGCTGGAGTGAAATCCGCCAAGGCGGCCTGGCGCAGAACGCCATCGTCATGGATTGGATTGGCGGGGCGGTGGAAGCCGCGAGCGCCGGCCACGACGTGGTGATGACGCCGATGGTTGACTGCTATCTCGACCATTATCAATCAAAGGACCATTCAACCGAGCCGCGCGCCAGCGGCGGTTTTCTGCCGCTGGAACTGGTTTATTCATTTGAGCCAATACCCGCCAATCTGGCGACTCAATACCAGCGTCACATTCTCGGCGCGCAGGGCAACCTGTGGACGGAATACATTCCGTCGCTTTCGCACGCCGAATACATGATGTTCCCGCGTGCGTGCGCCCTCGCCGAAGTCACCTGGTCGCCCAAGTCGTTGCGCGACTGGAATGATTTCACGCGCCGCCTCCAGGTCCAATGCGAACGCTTTGACCAACTGGGCATCAACTATCGCCGCAACACTTCGCACCTTTCCGAAACAAATTCGGCAAGGTGAACAAGACCTGCGCCACTGATTCCACGCTTTCATTTGGGGGTTGGAAAATGGTTTCATCTGCGCATGGCGCCGTGCGTGATTTTTGAGGATGAGCATCTGCTGGTGGTTCACAAGCCCGCCGGCTGGAACACGCACGCGTCCGGGCCGCACGCGGGCGAGGGAATTTATGACTGGCTGCGGCATCGCGAACCGCGCTGGGCCACGCTCGCCATCCTGCACCGGCTGGACAAGGAAACCAGCGGCGTGCTGGTCTTCGGCAAAACGCCGGCCGCCAACCGCTCGCTCACGGAGCAATTCACGGAACGCCGCGTCCGCAAAAAATATCTGCTGCTCACCGACTGTCCGGTGCCGCAACGCGAGTTCGCCGTCAAAACCGCGCTGGTGCGCGTGGGCGACAAATACGCGAGCCGTCCGCCGCACACGGGCGCGGAAATCGCGGAAACGAAATTCCGTAGCAGCCGAGGTGACGAGGCTCAAATTAAAATCGGAAATCGGAAATCGGAAATCGGAAATAAGTTAGAGCCTCCTCACGTCGGCTGCTACGCGGCGGTGGAAGCTGAACCGCTCACCGGGCGGACTCACCAGATTCGCGTCCACGCGGCGGAGAGCGGATTCCCGGTTCTCGGCGACACGCTTTACGGTGGCACCCCGGCGGCGCGGGTGTTTTTGCACGCGGCGGAAATTTCCTTCACCCATCCGGCGATGGGCAAGCCGGTGACGTTTCAAGCGCCCGCGAATTTTGACGCCGATCCGCGCCTGGCGCTGCGCGCCGCGCTGGTTGACCCGCGGGAAACGGACGCTTTTCGCGTGATTCACGGCGCGAGCGATGGCTGGCCGGGCTGGTATGTCGAGCGGCTGGGAAAATTCCTGCTTTCGCAGTCTGAACAACCGCTGCGCACCGACCAGCGGGAAGAACTGGCGCGGTTGGCAAAACTTTTTTCCGCGCGGGGGGCGTATCACAAAATCCTGTCGCGGCAGGTGCGGCGCACGACCGCGGCCGAGGCGTCGCCGCAACCGGCTTGGGGCGAAGCCGCGCCAGAGCGGTTTGAGATTTGCGAGAATGGCGTCCGCTTCGAGTTGAGTTTCAACGAAGGTTATTCCACCGGATTGTTTCTGGACCAGCGCGACAACCGCCGCCGCTTTTTGACCGGCCACATCGCCGCCGATTTCCCACTGCTCAACCCCCAACTTCCCTCTCCCAACTTCCATCTCCTAAATATGTTTGCCTACACCTGCGGCTTTTCGGTTTGCGCGGCCAAGGCGGGTGCGCGAACGACGAGTCTTGATCTTTCCAAAAAATATCTCGAATGGGGCCGGCGCAACTTCGCGTTGAACGGCCTCGACCCGGCGGCGCACGATTTCATTTACGGCGACGCGTTCGACTGGCTGCGGCGGCTGGCGAAGAAAGGCCGCATGTTCGACGCGGTGGCGCTCGACCCGCCGACGTTTTCGCAATCGAAGGAACGCGGCGTGTTCCGCGCGGAAAAGGATTTTGGAAAATTGATAGCAGCCGCGCTGCCGCTGGTCGAGCCGGGCGGAGTTTTGTTCGCCTCGACAAATGGGGCGGACTGGCCGCCGGAGAAATTTCTCGCGGACACGGAAAGGGCGATTCACTCAGCGCGGCGGAAAATTTTGCAGCGGCATCATGTCCCGCAACCGCCGGATTTTCCCATCAGCCGGAGCGAGCCGGCATATTTGAAGACGGTGTGGCTGAGGATCGGGTAGCCCTCGGTCCGGCGTCCACAACTTGATTTCTTTCAACAGATGGAGCGGGTGAAGGGAATCGAACCCTCATCTCAGGCTTGGGAAGCCCGCATTCTACCACTGAACCACACCCGCCTCCGCGGCCAAACCGTTACGGCGGGCAGTCCCGCCAGCAAGCAGCTTCAGCAATATCATTCATCAACCCGGCATTCCAAGTTGAACCTGATTATTTCTACCAGACCGACCGGCGGCTGGCAACAGGTTTGCGGGGCGTTCATGCCACGGCGTCCAGCCGGCCGATGGCTTCGCGCAAACGGTGTTCAATCAAAATCTGCCGTTCCGGCAAAGTGACCTTGCCGCCGCCGAGTTCATGCACGTAAAAAGTGTCAATGGCCGCCCCGCGTTCGGTGACGATGCGCGCGGCGGAAATGTCCAGCGCGAGTTCGGTGAACGATTGCGATATCACATAAAGCAGGCCGAGACGGTCCTCGGTTTCGATCTCGACCAGCGTGCGCGTGTCGGAGGCCCCGTTGTCGAAATAAATCTGTGTCGCCAGGCGCTCACCAGCGTAGGCCGAATACGCCGGCTGGCGGTTGATTTCGCGCGCGATGAGCGCCGCCAGGTCAATGCCTTCGTCATTCAAAACCTTTCCGAGCAGCGCGGTGAATTTGTCCTGGCGCTCGCGCGGCGCGAGATTGCCGGTTTGGGCGTCGTTGACGAAAAATTTGTCGAGCACGACGCCATCGCTGCGCGTAAAAATTTGCGCACTGAGAATGTTCAGCCCGACGGCGCTGAACGAGCCGGCAATCTTGCTGAACAGCCCGGCGCGGTCCCAGGTGCAAATCTTGACCAGGTTGTAACCGCGGTCGGGTTCATCCTGCCAGGCCGTCGCGGGCGACAACACGCGGTCGTCCTCCAGAACTTGCCGGCGCATGAAGCGGTGCGTCAGTTCGAGGTCGTTGCCAATGTCTTCCGCCGTGTGGATTTCAAAATAACGCTGCGGCAGCGCGGCGAAATGCGCGTTGAGTTCCTCGTTACTGATTGATTTCGGCGCCAGTTCGCGGACTTCCTGCAGCAGCGACTCGCGTTGGATCCGCGAAGCGCGGACGAATTCCGTGCCGCCGGTGAGCAACGCCATCGCGCGGTCGTGGAGTTGCCAGAGCAGCGAGTCCTTGAAGCCGTTCCACAGCTTGTCGCTGGTGCCTTGGGAGTCGGCGAACGTCAGCAGTGTGAGCAGATCCAGCGTCTCAGGCGTCTGGATTTGCCGGGCGAAATTGCGGATGACGGCGGGATCGTCGAGGTCGCGCCGCTGGGACAAGCCGGCCATGAGCAAATGATTTTCGATGATGGTGTGCAGCAGGCGGGACGCCGGGCCGTCCAGCCGCAACCGTTTCGCGGCCCGCAGGGCCATCTCCGCGCTCACTTCGGCGTGGAGCCCTTTTTTGTGGTGATCGGACTTGCCGACGTCGTGCAGCAGTAGCGCAAGGTACAGCAGGCCGGGGCGGTCGAGACCTTGAAACAGGGGCGCGTAATGTTTGTAAGGCTCATTCTGCGCTTCCCAAATCCGGTCGAGTTGTTCGAGACAGACCAGCGTGTGTTCGTCGGCGGCGTATTGATGATAAAACTCGTGTTGCACCAGGCAGGTGAGCCGGCCGAATTCAGGAATGTATTTGCCGAGCAAATTCACCTCATGCATGGCGCGCAGCACCGGCGCGACGCTGCCGCGGCGTTCGAGAATGGTCAGAAACGTCTCGCGCACGTGCGCGTCGTTCAAAAAATCGCGATCCACCAGCGAAAGCTGGTTGCGGATGAGCTGCGCAAGATCGGGATGCAACTGCAGCCGGCGTTGTTGCGCGTGGAGGAACACACGCATCAAACGGCGCGGCTGGTCGCGAAAAATACGGCTGGACGCGGCGCGGATTTCGCCGTCCCCGAACAAAAAACCATCCACCGGCTCCACCGGCCGGCCCCGTTTGGGCAGCCAGGCGCGTAGCGAGGCCAGCCGGTTCGGCACCGGCGCGAGCAGGGCCATGCGCTGTTCCAGCGTGCGCGTGATTAGAAAAATGTTCCGCATGTGCGTATAGAGGTCGCGCATGAATTTTTCGATGCGCACGCTCGGCGACCGCTCGCCGTAGCCGAGGCCGAGCGCCACCGCGGGCTGCAAATTTTTGCCCAGCGCGTCGAGCGGACGGTTGACGTGGTAGTGCAATTCCGTCCGCACGCGCAGCAGAAAGTCGTAGGCGGCTTCCAGCTGCCTGCGCTCGGGCTCGGCGACAAACTCGCGCTCCTGCAATTCCTTCAGCGAACGCGAGCGATACTTGAAAAACGCCATCCACAGCACATTTTGGAAATCGCGCAGGCCGCCGCAGCCGTTTTTGATGTTCGGTTCCTGCATGCAGGCCGAGTTGCCGAACTTGCCGTGACGCCCCGTCTGGTCTTCGAGCCGCGCGGCAATGTATTTTCCCTCATAACCGTCAACACATTTGGCCACGAGTGTCTTTTGGAATTTATTGAACAGCGCCTCGTCGCCTGCAATCAGCCGTGCCTCGATGAGCGACGTTTTGGATTGCATGTCGGCGTTGGCGACATTGACGCAATCGCCCAGGCTCCGCACCGAGTGGCCGACCTTCAGGCCGATGTCCCACAGCGGATACAACACGCCGTCAATCAGCTTCGACAAATGCGGCAGCGGTTTGTTTGCCGCGACCTGGCCGTCGTGCAAAAACATGAAATCAATGTCGCTGTGCGGATTCAATTCCGCGCGGCCGTAGCCGCCGATGGCGACGAGCGCGAGCGGCGGAAACTCCTTTTGCGCCTGTGCCGACAGGCTGTTTTTCGCTTCCGCCCACAGATGCCGCAACAGCGCGTCAAGGATCGCCGCGCGTGCCTGGCAGATTTCGCGCCCGCCCCCGCCGGCGCGATGCTGCAGTTTGAGCCGGTGGGTTTCCACCTTGAGGAAACCCTTGTAGCGTGCGAGCCTTTCCGCCGGGTTGCTGTTCGTCGGTAACGGCAGACGTGCCTTGGCATCGGCTTCAATTTTTTTGATTAAATCCTGCACGGGCGCATAAGTTGCGAGCAAACCGGCTTCAAAGCAAGCCGCTGGCGCAGTTCCTTCGTCTTCGTCCTCGAAATTCCCCAGCCGGGAACGAGGACGAGGACGAGGAGGATTTTGACCAGCGAAACCTTTTCGTTTGCGCGGCGGCTGATACACTTTGTCCGCGATGCCGGTTCAACCCGATCCCGATGCCGTCCTGATGCTGCGCGTCAAACGCGGCGACCGGGAGGCGTTCGCCGGGCTGGTGGAAAAATACAAGCAGCCGGTGATGAATTTCGTTTGCCGCTCGCTGCGCGACGAGACCGAGGCCGAGGACCTGGCGCAAAATGTTTTTCTGCAGGTGTACAAATCCCGCAGCCGGTACAAACAAACCGCGAAATTTTCCACGTGGCTGTTCACCATTGCGCGCAATCTCTGCCTGAACGAACTCCGCCGCCGCTACCGCCACCCCGCCGAATCCATCGAGGAAACCCAGGCGGAAAACGAGTCCCGCGAGGGCGGGACGCAACGGCAATATGAGGACAAATCGCAGATGGCCCCGCCGGAAAAACTGTTGCAGGGGGAACTGGCCCAAAAAATCGAGGAGGCGCTGGCCGAACTGCCCGAAAACCAGCGCAGCGCCATTTTGCTCTGCCGGCAGGATGAATTGAGCTACGAGGAAATCGCCGAGGTCCTGGACTGCTCGCTTTCGGCCACCAAATCGCTCATCCATCGCGGCCGCGAAACGCTCAAGGAAAAACTCAAACGCTATCTCAGCACGGGCGATTGGAGCGGGTGATATTCAGCGCCGTCGGCGCGACATCATTGTAGAAATGTCATCAGCATCGTGTCGGCCCAGCTGGATGCGGCGGCGGCGCTGGCCGCGAGCGGATCGTTGCCGGAGAATGTGAATTACGCAGTGAAGAGCAGCTTTCTGTTGAGCTTCCTCGAATCCGTGCCGGCAGTTTCGGCCAGGCTGAAAGAGCCAATCATGGCTGACCGGAAGTTTGAGGATGTGGTCAAATCCGCCCAAGACGCTGCGGTGCTGGTTCTCGTTTACTGAAGGAGCGTAGCGGCGACTCGGCAGAGCGCCGCCATTTTGAATTCAGTCAGCAGTGGTCTGCCGACGCGCCGCTACGACTGGAAATTTGATGACGCGGTGCCGTCGGCACAGCAAACGGCAGTGCTTTTCTTGCGTCTTCGCGCCTTTGCGCCTCCCGCTCGCGCGTCAGCGGAGTTGCGTTACAATTTCTTCAGCCCGGAATTCATTTGTCAGTCCGCAACCGGCGATATACTTTGAGCGTGTGGAACCCGGCCCTGGCAGGCTGCCCGGCCGGGTTGTTTTTCCGGCAAACCATGCACGAATTATCCATCATGCAAAGCGCTTTGGATCAGGTACTCGAAAAGGCCCGGCAAGCCGGGGCAAGCCGGGTGCATGCCATCCGCCTGCGCATCGGCGCCCTGAGCGGCGTGGTGCCCGACGCGCTGCAATTTGCCTTTGAGGCCCTTGCCGACGGCACGCCGGCGCAAGGCGCACAATTGCTCATCGAGGATGTCCCGGCGCGGTTCTGGTGCGCCGCGTGCAGCCATGAATTTGAGGCCACCCGGATGTTCGCCGAATGTCCCGATTGCCATCGTCCCAGCGCGGAGCTCCGCGCGGGACGCGAAATGGAACTCACTTCATTGGAGGTTGACTGATGTGCCAGGAATGCGGATGCGGATTGCCCGGTGAAAAACCGGTGGGCATCAGCGCCCATCATCACGACCATGACCACGGTCACAGCCATGGCCATGACCATCACCACGACCACGACCACCCGCATTCCCATACTCATTCGCACGGAGACGCGACAGGCCAGCATCGGGTTTTGGAGGTGCGCCAGGCGATTCTGGAAAAGAATGACCGGCTGGCGGAGCGCAACCGCGGCTTTTTCCACGCGCGCGGCCTGCTGGTGCTGAACGTTCTTTCATCGCCCGGTTCGGGCAAGACCACGTTCATTCGCGAAACCATCCGCTCGCTGGGGAAACGGCTGAAGACCGGTGTCATTGTCGGCGACCTGGCCACGGACAACGATGCTGAACGTCTCCGCAAATCGGGCGCGCCGGTGGTTCAGATCACCACGGGCACCGTGTGCCATCTCGAGGCGGAGATGGTGGCGAACGCCTTGAAGCAACTGGACCTGAAAGGCCTCGAACTGCTCATCATCGAGAACGTCGGCAACCTAGTCTGTCCTGCCTCGTACGATTTGGGCGAAGATTTGCGGGTGGTGCTGTTGTCCGTTACCGAGGGCGAGGACAAGCCGTTGAAATATCCGCCCATGTTCCAGTCGGCGGGCGCGGCGGTGGTCAGCAAGCTGGACCTCGCAACGGCCTGCGATTACAACCGGGACGCGGCCCTGGCCAATCTCCGCCGCCTGGCGCCGAATGCGCCGGTGTTTGAACTCTCCGCCAAGACCGGCCAGGGCATGGACGTCTGGTGCAAATTTTTAATCGAGCAGCACAAGGCCATAAAGGCACGTAATCCGCTGGGTGTTTAGTCGTATCCATTCAATTGAACCACGGATGGACACGGATGGACACGGATTAAGACCGAGCAAAAGACCTCTTCAGCGAACCCGGAATGCCGCACTTATTGGTGAACTCGTATGCATGGCTGTGATATCCTGTTTCAATCTGTGCTCATCTGTGTCCATCCGTGGTTAAAACGCTGGGTCGTTTTGCTTTTCGTCCGGCTGATTCTTCAGTTAAGCCGGGTCACTGACAAAGAATGGTGGCTAATTGCCAAATAGCGCAAAGCCAATCGGAACCGGGCCGGTAAGTTGTATTCCCTTGAGGAATTTGATAAAGGTTTTGCACGGAAAAGCTCGTGCCGGCCAGGGCTAATGCCCAGAATGGCTGCAAGAAACACTCTTAACACTTAAACTGTTGTGATGCTGGTTTTAACATTGATTCTGGTCCCCCTGGCCGCCGGCTTGTTGCTGTTGTGCTTGAAGCCCGACCTGCCCCGGAAGGTCCTGGTGTCCGTCGTGACGCTGGCGGTCTGCTGCGGTTCCGTGGCCCTGGCCCGGTTGCCCACGCCGCTCAATCTGGGCGAGCTTCCTTGGAGTCAGCATGGAATCAACCTGGGCATGTTGCTCGTCGAGATGGCGATGAGCCTGTTCATTATTTTTGTCGGTGTGCGCGCGAAAAACCCGCTGATTGTGCTGCTGACGCTGGCCCAAGCGGGGCTGATGGTCTGGTTTGAATTCACCGCCGGCGCGCATCTGGAGGTGGCGCAGAACCTGTTCGTGGACAAGTTCACCGTCATCATGGCCCTCATCAACGGCATTGTGGGCAGTGGCATCTGCATTTACGCGCTGGGCTACATGCGCGAATACCATGAAGTGGCGCATCGCGACGTGCCGGACCGGCGACCGCTCTTCTTCGCGCTGCTGTTCATCTTCATGGGCGCGATGTTCGGCCTCATTTTTGCCAACAACCTGGTGTGGCTGTTCCTGTTCTGGGAAATCACCACGCTCTGCTCGTTCCTGCTGATCGGCTACACGCAGACCGACGAAGCGAAGCGCAACGCGCTGAGGGCGCTGGTGATGAACCTCGCCGGCGGGCTGGCCTTTGCGGTGGCAATTGTTTGGCTGCAAAAGAAAACCGGCGGCATCGAACTTCAGGCGATGATCAACTCCCCCGACAAGGCGCTGGTGCTCCTGCCGGCGGCGCTGCTGTGTTTTGCGGGCATCACGAAATCCGCCCAGCTTCCGTTCTCGAGCTGGTTGCTGGGCGCGATGGTGGCGCCCACCCCGGTATCGGCGCTGTTGCATTCCAGCACCATGGTGAAGGCGGGGGTCTATCTCGTCCTGCGCATGGCGCCGTTGGTCGCGGGCACAAAAGTCGGGATGATGGTGGCGCTGGTTGGCGCGGTCACTTTTGTCGTCGGTTCCCTGGCGGCCATCACCAGCAGCGAGGCCAAACGGGTCCTGGCCTGGTCCACGGTGGCGAACCTCGGCCTGATTGTGCTCTGCGGCGGCATCGGAACTTACGAGGCGGTCTGGGCGGGCATCCTGTTGATTATATTCCATGCGGTGGCCAAATGCCTGTTGTTCCTGTGCGTGGGCGTGGTGGAACACAAGTTGCACAGCCGGAACATCGAAGACATGTCCGGGCTGGTCGTGCGCATGCCGCGCGTGGCGATCATGATGCAGATCGGCATGGCCGGCATGTTCCTGGCGCCGTTCGGTATGTTGATCAGCAAATGGGCGGTGCTCAAGGCGGTCGTGGATGCCTATCCCTCGCTGTCGGTCTTCATCGCCTTCGGCAGCGCCGCCACGCTGTTCTTCTGGGTCAAATGGATGGGCAAACTGATACAAGTTGTCGGACCGGCCAAGCGGGTCAAAAAGGAATTGGTTCTCGGCGAGGCCATTGCGCTCTACGGCTTGTCGGCGGCAACGGCCATGGCCTGCCTGTTGTTTCCGCTTATTTCCTCCCATTTCATTGAACCCTACATCTACGCGGTTTATGGCCAGTCGGCCTCGCTGGGCGAGGGCAACGTCATCATCATGACGATCATGATGGCGATGGTCATGCTGTTCCCGCTCAGTTTCATGAACTACGGCCGCGGCGTGAAGGTGGTGGACGCTTATCTGGGCGGCGCGAACGCGCACAGCAGCGTGCAATTCCGCAGCACCGCCGACAGCGTGCAGGACGTGGCGATCGGCAACTACTATTTGCGCAACATTTTCAGTGAAGCCTGGCTTTCGCGCTGGGGTGTGATCGGCTGCGCGGCAATGTTGACGGTGATGCTGGTGGTGGCTTGTTTATGAATTCCTGGATTCGAGTTTTAATTTATCTGGCGGCGGCGCCCATCGTCGGCGGATTGCTGGCGGGCTGGGACCGCCGGATTTCGGCGCGCATGCAGTCGCGGCGCGGCCCGCCCATCCGGCAGCCGTTCTACGATGTGCAGAAACTGTGGTCGAAACAAAACATTGTCGTCCGCCGCTCGCAGAACTTTTACATCGGGTTCTTCCTGCTGATGGTCATCTTCACCGGCGCGCTGTTCTTTGGCGGGTCGGACCTGCTGCTCGTGATCTTCGCGCTGACGCTGGCGGCGATTTTCTTCGTGCTCGGCGCGTACAAGGCCAGTTC
>Ga0265323_10000080_pt1 | contig 54790 bp, 46 predicted proteins | sample 41225metaG_FD_193580 | JGI IMG/M metagenome (GOLD analysis project Ga0265323, IMG submission 193580) | Rhizosphere microbial communities from Carex aquatilis grown in University of Washington, Seatle, WA, United States - 4-12-25 metaG | ecosystem: Host-associated > Plants > Roots > Rhizosphere...
TCCCCACGACTCCGTCTCATCCCGTCCTCCTCAGACCCTCGATTCGTCCTTGTCCTACCCACTATCAACTGTAAAAAAGTGTTACCTATCACCCTGGACTGTTTGTTACCTATCACCGGATCGTACCCCGAATTGCCGGGGCAATTCCAAAGGGGTCAAACTTTGCATTTTGCACTCGACCACGGTCAACGCCACCGGCCGGCGCCCAAGTGGGCCGGACCGAATTGCCGAGCTGTTACCGACTTTTCTCTGATCACAAGAACTGCCGAACTGGCGTCGTAGGGATTGTTTCGATTGACCGGACTGTGATCGTGATTCGCGACCGAATTGCCGCGCTCTGATCGTCCTCCTTCGCCAAGGCTCCGGCCGTCGCTGAAGCTATGGCGGACAGGTCGGAGGGCAGTCTTCTTTCCGCCCCGGAAAGAAAACTGGTGCGCCATGTGGGAATCGAACCCACCTCTCAAGCTTGGGAAGCTCGCGTTCTACCGATGAACTAATGGCGCCCGGGACACCCGGTATCGATCGCCTCCGATCGTGGCCTCATGAAAATCAGAATCGCGTGCGCGGCAATCCTGAATTGCCCTGGAAATCGCCACGCCGGTTTCCTACTGATAACTCCTGCGCCCGTCCAGGGCGCTCTTTAGCGTGACCGAGTCCGCGTACAGCACTCCGCCACCGCTGGGCAGGCCAAAACCGATGCGGCTCAACTTCACCCGATCCTGCGGCACCCGATCAACCAGATAGTGGCAGGTGGCTTCTCCCTCCACATCGTTGGACAGAGCCAGGATGAGTTCCTGGATCCCGCCGCCCTCGAGGCGCGCGACCAGCGGAGCCAGATTGAGGTGCTCCGGACCAACGCCCTGGATCGGAGACAGTTTTCCGTGCAGCACGTGATACGTGCCACGGAATGCCCCGGAGCGTTCGATCGCGACCAGATCGGGCACCTGCTCAACGACACAAACCACGCCGGCAAGCCGCTTCTCATCGATGCAGATCTCACACAATTCCCCCTCCGCCAGATTGCCGCATCGCGAGCACCTCCGCACACTTGCCGCCGCGGTTTGCAGCGCCTCAACCAGCGCAGGCAACCGCTCCTGCCGCTCGACGAGCAGGTGCAGCGCAATTCGCTCCGCGGACCGGTATCCGATTCCTGGAAGCTGCTTCAAATGCTTCTGGAGCTTCTCAAAAGCAGGGGTCATGTTTTTGCTCCGCAAAAACATTGGGTTTTGGCTGCGCCAAAACCGGGCTCAATTTTGGAGGGTCCGCCTGATGCAATCATGATCTCTGGTGAACTTGAGGTACTAGAATGCGGATTCAGTCGCCGCTATTTTCGCGTGTTTTCGCCCCGCGAAAACACCAAGGTTTTGGCGCAGCCAAAACCTAGCCGAAACCGGGCAGCTGGAACGCCGACGTGACCTTTTGCATCTCGGCATCGTATTGCGTCTTGGCCTGTTTCGCGGCATCCTGCAACGCGAGCAACAGCGTCTCCTCGACGAACTTCGGGTCCTCCTTCAGAAATTCCGGATCGATCTTCAACGAGAGAAACTTGCCGGAGGCGCTGATCTTGATGGTCACCGCGCCACCGCCGGCCGACACATCGATTTCCTTGGTTTCAAGCTGCGCCTGGAGCGATTCCATCTGGCGCTGCATCTTCTGGGCTTGTTTGAGGAGCTTGCCAACACCGGGCATGGGAAGACGTGGGTTTAGGGTTTTGGGTCTAGGGGTTTTGAGTTCAGGCCTGTCGCTTGCCACTTTTTGCTTGTCGCCTCCGGCACCCAAGCCCGGAGTTATCCAGTGGGTGCGGACTCGGCGCATTCTTCAAGCACTTATTGGGTTTCGCCGCGTCGAAGTCTAACAGGCGCTCCTGGATTGGACTCCACCCGCAGGTTGAGCAGGACCGCCCGCCGTCGCTAAAGCTATGGCGGACAGGCTGGGCTCGCGGAGCGAACGGACGCCCCGGTGCCCCCCCAAAGCCTTGGCGAAGGAGGGTGGTCCGGCCCTGCCCGTCTGATTCTCATTCGGTCATCATTGGTTCAGGGACGAGCGACCGATCAGGACGCGCGCCCCCCCAGAATCGCCTCATAACCTTCGCGAAAGGAGGCATGCTTGGGCCGCCAACCAAGCGTCGCCTTGATCCTTCCATTGTTAATCCTCCGATCGGGCAGATGTGAAAACCCGAGGCGGCCGTCGGACGCCTCGCCGGAGAAATGCGGAGCGGGACGGCAGGTCTGAGCTGCGAGCCACCGCACCACCTCGGACTTCGTTCCGGGCGCATCGTCGCTTACGTTGAAAATCAGATTCCGTACCGCACCCGGAGCAACGCGCCCGTGCCAGTCGCTCGTGGCGAGATCGGCCACCAACACATCAACCCCTGCAGCCGCAAGCTCCGCAGTTCTCGCCGGACTGCGCGTCAATGCCTGCACCTGCAGTCCACCGCCAACGGCGTCGCGCGCCACCGCTGCGCCGACGTAGCCGCAGCCGAAGATCACGAGGCGTTTGCCGTGCAGGGAGTTCATTTCCGATGCAGCAACGGATATTCGAGGCAGGTCATGCCTGCAACCACCATGCTCGAATCTTCCGGCCGGTGGCATGACGTGGTTCGATACACAACGTCATTACGATTTACCGATCACTGGATCGCACCCAGAACAGCTCGAACTGACGGTATTTGTGCCGGGCCGTCTTTGCTTAGGACGGGACGAAGGCAGCGCTTCTGGAATGCCCTCCCCCGGGGCGCGGATCGTTCATCCGCCGATCGGCCGGATCGCAATCAGCGCCGCGGCGAGTTCCGCCCGCAACCGCTTCGCGAACTCCACGGCATGCGGACCATCGCCATGCACGCAGACCGTGTCGGCGGCGATCGCCACCTGCGTTCCATCCGCTGCACGGACACACCCCTCGCGAACCAGGCGCAACACCTGCGCCGCAACGACCGCCGCATCGGAGATCAGGGCGTCCGGCCGCGATCGCGGAGTGAGCGACCCATCCGGCTGGTAGGTGCGATCGGCGAACGCTTCGGATGCCACCTTCAATCCACGCGTCCGCGCCGCCGCGATCAGTTCGCTGCCTGCCAGCCCGATCAAGATCAGTCCGGATCCCGATTCGAGAACGGCCTCGACCACGGACCGCGCCACTGCAGCGTCCCGGGCGGCCATGGCGTAGAGGGCTCCGTGCGCTTTGACGTGCGCGATCCGCGCGCCGCAGTCGCGTGCGATCCGATCGAGGAGCCCGATCTGGCGCCGCACCAGCGCCCTGATCTCGGCCGGCGCCAGCGCCAGCTCGCGCCGGCCGAAATTCGGACGATCCTCAAATCCCGGATGCGCTCCGATCGCCACTCCGTGCCGGATCGCAAGCAGGACCGTCGCCCGCATGGTCTGCGCATCCCCCGCATGGCCGCCGCATGCAATGTTCGCCGACGTGATCAACGGCATGAGCTCCGCGTCATGCCCCGCTCCCTCACCCAGATCAGAGTTCAAATCGATACGGCGCATGGCGGCCGCCAGTTTCTCACGTTACGTGCAACGCAATACCCTGCTTCACGGTCGCAAGCAGCCGCTCGCTCGCAAGGTGGAGCTCCTGCGCCTCCCGGACGGACACCTCGGCGAAGCCCACAGTGTCGCCGGCGCGCAATTGCGCCAAAAGCGGAAGGTCAACTCGCGCCACAACCGCAATCTTGGGATAGCCTCCGATCGTCTGCCGGTCGGCAAGAAGAACAATCGGCTGGCCGTCGGGCGGCACCTGCACGGCACCGGTGGCCACGCCTTCCGACACCATTTCCGGAAGGGGCGCTTGAGGCAGACCCACCCCGTTTGCGTTCAGCCTCAGCCCCATCCGGTCCGACAGCATCCCGACGGTAAATCGCTCGCCGAGCAGGCGCGCCTGAGCTTCCGCACTGAACCAATCCCACTGCGGGCCGCGCATCACGCGCACCACCGGCGCCGGCGTGTACTTCGGTCGCACGGCTGCTCCAGCCTCCCACCGCGCTGTGACAAACGGCGTCGCACCGGCAAGCGCCAGGGAAACCCGCTTCGCCCAAGCCGATTCAGGGCCGATCTTTAGAATGTCTCCGGCCCGAAGCGCACGCCCGTCGAACCCGCCAAAGCCCGCAGCCAGATGCGTGCCTCGCCCGCCGAGGACGCGCGGCACAGCGAGCCCACCTGCAACGGCAAGGTAGCCGCGAGAACCGGTCCGCGCTGTCTCGATCACCAGCTCGGCGCCAGCGGCAAGCCACACCGGCCGCCACGGCGGAATCCGGCTTCCACCAACAGAAACCTCAAAGTCGGCACCGGAAGTCGCGATCAACGCCTGTTCGGCAAACTTCAACACGGGACCGGAGCGGGTGAACTCAAGCCCGGCCGCCCCCTCCGGATTTCCCGCGAGAAGATTCGCCAGCCGCAGTGCCCACGCATCAACGGCACCGCCGGGCGTCACGCCATGCCGCTGCCATCCCAGCCGGCCGAGATCCTGCACGGTCGTCATCATGCCGGGCTTGAGCACGTGGATCCGGCTCATGATGAACGCGCCGCCCCATATTCCTCCGGAGTGATCGCCCTGAATCGCACCCGGTCGCCAACCTGAAGGAACGACGGCGTCTGGGAATACGGATTGAACAACCGCCACGGAGTACAGCCGATCAGGCTCCATCCGCCCGGAATTTCAAAGGGATAGATGCCGGTCTGGGCTCCTCCGATTGCAACCGATCCGGCCGGCACCCGCGTGCGCGGGGACTTCCGTCGCGGGGTGTGGAGCTGCTCCGGCAGACCGCGCAAATAGGGAAACCCGGGGATGAATCCGATCGCGCTGACAAGATACTCGACGCCGCTGTGCAACGCGACGACCTCATCGCACGTCAATCCGTGCGCGGCTCCCACCGCCGCGAGATCCAGCCCGAACTCGCCGCCGTAGCAGACCGGCAGCATTACCTGGCGTCCGGGGGGAATCTCGGCCCGTCCGGCCGCTGCCGCGCGGCCCTCGATCCATCCGCAGACCCGCTCGAACGGAGATTCTCCACTCCGGGTCGCGACGCGCGCCGGGTCATAAAACACGGTGAGGCTCGCGTTCGTCGGTGCGCATTCGATCAATCCGGAAAACGGCTTTGCGTCCAGCGCGGCCGCGAGGGCGCGCACCGCCGCCACGGTTGGAGCATCCGGGGTCTCCCCCAGCGTGACGATCACCGCCGAGTCGCCGATGGGGGCCAGCTTCATGAACCGGCCGGCGGCCCGGGCGGAGTCACGACCTCAGGCGGGCGGATCTGTTTTCGCACCAGGATTTGTATCAGATAAAACACGACGACGCAGTTGACCGCGAGAACCCCGACCCGCAGCCACGAAACCTTCTCCCACAGCTTGAAGACCTCAAGCGGCAGGTAGATGGCGCCGGAAACCGCGCCAAACCACTCCGCCCAACGGCGGTCCCGCCACAGTCCGTAACCCTCGACAAAACGCACGACAGAATAGAGGAGCGCCACGATCGCCAGCGTCCGCAAATGGGCGTCGTCAAGCCGGTCCGCCGCATCGATGAAGAGGCGCGGGTAATGGCTGTCCACATCGAGATGCAAATGCCGCACAAGACGCTCGGCGGCATCCCCAACGTCCCGGTGAATGAGACGGAACAATCCCAGCCCGACTGCGAGCACAACGAAACCCTTGGCCGCTTCAAAACCGGCCACCACGCGCAATCCAAATCGAGACACCATATATGACGGAGGATCACCGCATAACTTGCAGGATTCCGCAAGCCTCACATATTTGACGGGAATGATTTGAAGTTTGCGCCCAATGCGTAGACTTCTCCCATCCACATGGCCCTGCACAGCCGTTCCTGTCTCGTTCTTGTTCTGGCCGCAGGTCTGCCTCTCGCCGCCTGCAAGGACACCAAAATATCCACCTACCGCGTGCCGAAGGAACCGGTCTCGACCGCCGCATTCGTCTCGGCACCCGCGTCCGTGGCCAGCACAAACGATTTGCCGCCGGATGCCCGCGGCCTGCCCGGCGCCGCCCTTCCGCCGGGGCATCCGTCGATCCAGGATGCGCCCGCTGCAGCCGGTGCCGGCGCGCCGATGGACTCCATCCCAGTCTCCACGACTGCGGCCCCGTCGCTGGTTTGGACAGCGCCCGCAAGCTGGACGCCAAAGGAACTGTCTTCCATGCGTAAAGGAAGCTACACCGTCAGCGGACCTGAAGGCACCGGCGACCTTTCGATCACCGCATTCCCGGGAGACGTTGGAGGCAACCTCGCCAACGTCAATCGCTGGCGGGGCCAGCTCCAGCTTCCGCCGGTCTCCGATCTCGCCGGCGCCGTCCAGCCATTGGACGCCAATGGTCTCCACATGCTGGTCTTCGAAGGCGCCAATGGCGGCAAGCGGATGCTCGGCGTGATGGTGCCCAGGCAGGGCGAGACATGGTTCTTCAAGTTGACCGGACCGGATGCCCTGGTGGCGCGCGAGAAGCTGACGTTTCTCAATCTTCTCAAGACCGTGAGAAACCCGTGAACATGCCCTCGCCGCTCAAATCGCTTTTCCGATCCTTCACCTCGCTGCGCCTGACGGTCGTGCTGCTGGTTCTCGCGATGTTGCTGGTCTTCTTCGCGACTCTCGCCCAGGTGGACCTCGGAATCTTGGCGGTCCAGACCCAGTATTTCAGGTCGCTCTTTGTGATGGCCCGTGTCCCCGGCACCGGCATCGCGATACCGGTTTTTCCAGGCGGCTATCTCATCGGCGGCCTTCTCCTGCTCAATCTGACGGCAGCCCATGCGTACCGGCTCAAACTGACCTGGTCAAAATCCGGATTATGGCTCACGCACTTCGGCCTCATCCTACTTTTGTTTGGAGAGCTCTTCACCGGACTCTGGCAGCAGGAAAGCCTGATGCTCATCGATCAGGGTGAAACCAAGACGTACTCTGAAAGCTATGTTCGAACCGAACTGGCGGTAATCGATACGACGGATCCGAAATTCGACGATGTCGTCGCCATCCCAACGGAGGCGTTGGAGAACCTGGGGACAATCCAACATCCGCGGCTGCCGTTCCGTATTCACACGGCCGCCTTTTATCCGAACTCAGCCCTTCGGATGCGAAGCGAAGTACCGAACGCGCCTCCCTCGCCCGCCAACCAGGGTTTTGGCCCGCAGTTCGTCATCCTTCCCCAGCCCGTCACCTACAAACAGGACGAGCAGAACCTGCCCGCCGCAGTGCTCGAACTCACTGGCGCCGACGGTCCGCTCGGCACGTGGATCGTGTCGATGGGACTGACCGAAGCGCAGTCGCTCACCGTCCAGGGGCACACCTACGAATTGATCCTCCGCCCGGCCCGCCATTATCACCCCTTCTCAATCACGCTGCTCAAGTTCTCCCACGACCGTTACCCGGGCACCGACATTCCCCGGAACTTCTCAAGTCGCGTGCGCTTGCGCACACCGGATGGCCGCGTGGACCGCGAGGTTCTGATCTACATGAACAACCCGCTGCGCTTCGGCGGACTGACGTTTTATCAGAAGGGATTCCAGAACGACGACCGGACCACGATCCTCGATGTTGTGCGCAACCCGAGCTGGTTGCTCCCCTACGTCTCCTGCGTGCTCATGGGCCTCGGCCTCGTGATCCAGTTCGGCATCCAGCTGACCCGCTTCCTCCGCAAGCGCTCCGCGACGGAAGCGGCAGCCCGGGTCGCGGCGTGATCAACCTCCGTTCTCTCCGTTTGCTCCTGTGAAAAAATCGCTCCCATTCCTGTTTCTTCTGCTCGGCGCCGTCTATGTCGTCTCGACGCTCGCGCCGCCGCGCAGCAAATCGGAGTTCGACGTCCGCGGATTCTCCCGGCTGCCCGTCCTCGCCGACGGCCGGCTCAAGCCGATCGACACCATCGCCCGCACATCCCTGCTCGAGCTGCAGGGCAAACAGGACTTCATCGCACCCGACGGAACCGCCCTCCAGCCGGTCGAATGGCTTCTCGACGTGTTCTTCAATCCGGCCGTCGCGGACGACTACCAGCATTTCCTCATCGAAGATCCCGAGGTGCTCGCCGTCTTCGGCAAGGAACAAGGAACCCAGAAGCGGTTTTCCCTCAACGAACTTCGCAGCGGACTTCCGGAGCTCGAACGGCAGATGAAGCTCGCCGACCCGGTCGACGAGCCGTCGCGCTCGGCGTTCCAGAGGGAGGTGGTCAAGCTGTACCAGCGCGTCATCCTGTACCAACGCCTCCAGTCGGCCGTGAGTCTCGAGGACAGCCCCGATTTTCTTGCGGAGATCCTGCGCTTCCAGCAGATGCTCCCGTCATGGGCCGCAACGATGCAGGCCAGGAAGGCGGGCAGGACCTTCAGCGATCAGGATGCGAAGATGGCGGATGCGTTCCTCGCTCGCTTCCAGTTCATGAGCGATTCCAGCGATCTGCTGGTCATCCCGCCGGACCCTGGCAATCCAGACCCGACCGCGTGGCAGAAGATCGGCTCCTCGCTGGCGGGCAGCTTCACGCAGGGCGCCATCAATCCAAATGTCATGGCCTATGCCGGGCTCGGCCACGCCTGGCGTCTGAAACAGCCTCACGAATTCAACGATCTCGTGCAGCTCTTCACGGCGCAGTTGGCCACGCGCTTCGAGCCGCAGATGCAGAAATGCCGCGCGGAGGAGAGCTTCAACCATGCGGAACCGTTTTACTCGAGCATGATGCTCTATGTGCTGGCGTTTCTGCTGGCCGTCGTTTCGTGGCTGAAATGGCCCGATCTGCTTCAGCGCTCCGCGTTCTGGCTCATGCTTCTTGCTTTTCTCGTCGCAACCGCCGGCATTGCCACCCGGATGTGGCTGGAGGGACGCCCGCCGGTGACAAACCTCTATTCGTCCGCTCTCTTCGTCGGGTGGGTTGCCGTCGCGCTCTGCCTCGTCCTCGAGAAGATCTACCGGAACGCGATCGGCGCGGCAGCTGGCGGTTTGATCGGATTCTGCACGTTGATCATCGCCCAGCATCTTGCGCTGTCCGGCGACACGATGGAGATGATGCGCGCGGTGCTCGATTCCAACTTCTGGCTGGCGACACATGTCGTCGTGATCACGATGGGCTACGGAGCGACGTATCTCGCCGGAATCCTGGCGATCATCTATATCGTCCGCGGCGCGCTGACCACGTCGTTGGCGCAGGACACCGCGGACGCGCTCACCCGCATGGTCTACGGTATCGTCTGCTTCGCCACGCTTTTCAGCCTCGTCGGCACGGTCCTCGGCGGCATTTGGGCGGACCAATCCTGGGGGCGTTTCTGGGGCTGGGATCCGAAGGAAAACGGCGCGCTCATCATCGTGCTGTGGAACGCGATCATCCTTCATTGCCGCTGGGGCGGCCTCGTAAAACAACGCGGGTTGATGATGCTCGCGGTGTTCGGCAACGTTGTGACGAGCTGGAGCTGGTTCGGCGTCAACATGCTCGGCGTCGGCCTGCATTCCTACGGGTTCATGCAATCCGCGTTCTACTGGCTGATCGGCTTCGTCGTCCTCCAGCTGCTGATCATCGCGGTCGCCGCGCTTCCAAAACAGAAATGGCGCAGTTTCCAGGCGGCCGGCGCCAGTTGAATGAGGCCGTTCCGCCGCGAACCGCGCCCGGCTCCGACGGCGCGGAGCGCCTGCCACGCCGCAGCCTTGCGCGAAGACGGGCCGCGCCGCTACGGTCCACCGTCAATCGGCAGACGCGCCAGGGAAGCGGCGGAGTCATAAACAGCCTCGCCAGCCCCGCAGGCTTTGCTTTCACTCAGCCCACGTTTTTCTCATGATGCCCTCCCTCATGTCGCTCAACGCCACTCCCCTCAGCCAGCTCGATCCCGAGATCTATGCCGCCATCGCCGGCGAACTCGCGCGCCAGCAGAATCACATTGAGCTCATTGCCTCCGAAAATTTCACCTACCCGGCCGTCCTCGAGGCCCAGGGCAGCGTGCTGACCAACAAATACGCCGAAGGCTATCCCGCCAAACGGTGGTACGGCGGCTGCGAAGAGGTCGACAAGGTCGAGGTGCTCGCGATCGAGCGCGCCAAGCGCCTCTTCGGCGCCGAACACGCCAACGTGCAGCCCCATTCCGGATCGCAGGCCAACTTCGCGGTCTATACCTCCGTGCTTCAGCCGGGCGACAAGGTGCTCGGGATGAACCTCAGCCACGGCGGACACCTCACGCACGGCAATCCCGCCAATTTCTCCGGCAAGCTCTATCAGTTCTGCCAGTATGGCGTCCGCGAGGACAACGGCCTGATCGACTACGACCAGCTCGCCGAGACCGCGCAGCGCGAAAAGCCGAAGATGATCACCGTGGGCGCAAGCGCCTACTCGCGGACGATCGACTTTGCGCGCATGGGCGAGATCGCCCGGGGCGTCGGGGCGTATCTCTTCGCCGACATCGCGCACATCGCCGGTCTCGTCGCCGCCGGACTCCACCCGTCGCCGGTGCCGCACGCCGATTTCGTCACCACCACCACGCACAAGACGCTGCGCGGTCCGCGGGGCGGCCTCGTCCTCTGCCGCGCCGTGCACGCAAAGGCACTCGATTCCGCGGTGTTTCCCGGAGGCCAGGGCGGGCCGCTCATGCACATCATCGCCGCCAAGGCGGTGTGCTTCGCCGAATGCCTCAAGCCGGAATTCAAGACGTACTCGGCGCAGATCATCAAAAACTCGCAGGCGTTCGCCGCCGCCATGGCTTCCCGCGGCTACAAGATCGTTTCCGGAGGAACCGACAATCATCTCTTCCTCGTCGACCTCCGCACGAACCTTCCCGAACTCACCGCTAAAAAGGCGCAGGAAACCCTGGATCTGGCCAACATCACCTGCAACAAGAACACCGTGCCATTCGAGACCCGCTCGCCATTCCAGGCGTCCGGCATCCGCCTCGGCACGCCCGCGGTGACGACCCGCGGAATGGTCGAGGCTGACATGGACGAGATCGCCGGGCATATCGATGCCGTGCTCCGCGCGATCGGCACCGACCGCCAGGAGGCCGAGATCGCCGCGACCAAGGAACGCGTGATCAGGCTCATGGCGCGTTTCCCGCTGCCGTACTCACTTTGACCGACTGTTTCACACTGAGAATGGCCCGGAGCTGCAGGTTTTATTTTGGAGGCGCGACGCCCTCGCCGCGTTTTCATGAGACATCCTGATTCAGACTCGCCCTCGCCACTCTCCTTTTCGCCGTGACGACCACAGCCCAACGCGATTCCAAGCCGCTCTCGCTGGGCGTGATTTTTCTCACGCTCTACATCGACCTGATCGGTTTTTCGATCATTTTCCCGCTCATTCCCCGCCTGCTGACGTACTATCTCGATCGGGAGGGGCGGACCGGATTGCTCGGATTGGTGCTCCGTCAGGTGGAGGCTCTGGCGCCGCCATCGGGCCAGAATCCGCTGTACGTCGCCGCACTGCTGGGCGGCGTGCTCAGCGCGGCCTATTCGCTGCTGCAATTCCTGTTCGCTCCGTTCTGGGGCGCCCGATCCGACCGCGTCGGCCGCCGCCCCGTGCTTTTGCTGACAGTCGCCGGCAACGCGCTCAGCTACCTGCTCTGGGCCTTCAGCGGCTCGTTCTGGTTGTTCATCGTTTCCCGCCTCTTCAGCGGCGCGATGAGCGGCAACCTTTCCGTCGCGACCGCGGCCGTGGCCGATGTGACCACGCGTGAGAATCGCGCCAAAGGCATGGGGCTCATCGGAGTGGCCTTCGGCCTCGGTTTCATCACCGGTCCGGCCATCGGAGGCATTATTGGCGCCGTCGAGCCCGGCCCGCGATGGGAACACTGGGGAATCAATCCGTTCTCGATGGTGGCATTCGTGGCGGCAGGCTTTTCGCTGCTCAATCTCGTCTGGATCGGTTTGCGTTTCCGGGAGACGCTGCCCCCGGGCAATCGCAGCGAGACGGAAGTGGTGCGCACCCTGCATCCGGTTCGCGCGCTGTTCGCCATCCGCGACGCAGCAATCCGCCGCGCCAACCTCGTCTTCTTCATGGTCGCGTTGGTCTTCAGTGGATATGAGATCACCTTCACCTTCTTGGTCACCGAGCGTCTGCATTACACCATACACCAGATAACCTACGCGCTGGTGTTCGGGGGTATCATGTCAATTCTGACGCAGGGCATGCTCGTGCGCCGCCTCGTGCCGCGGTTCGGAGAGAAGCTCGGCGCCCTCGGCGGCGTGGCGTTGGTCGCGGCTGGATTTGCCCTGCTGGGGCTCGCTCGAACCGTCGTTCCGCTTTATCTCGCGATCGGGCTCGTCTCGATCGGTTCGGGCTTCTACAACGCCTCCTTCTCGTCGTTGCTGTCGCTCTACAGCCGGGCGGACGAACAGGGCAAGGTGCTCGGCGTCTTCCGGTCGCTCGGCTCGCTTGCGCGGGCGATTGGCCCGCTGGTCGCCGGTGTCATTTTCTGGTGGTACGGCTCGCTCTTCACCTATCTTATCAGCGCCGCCCTGCTGTTGGTGCCGGTCGTCGCCGGCCTGCGCCTGCCCCAGCCGGAAAAATGAGCTCGCAGTTGCACTTCGACCCGCCAGCGCAATCCGCCCAATCCCGCCCGGCCGCACTAATTGTCGGGATTCGTCTTCCGGCGCTCGCACTGTTCGCCTGTGCATGGCTGCTGCTGAGCGGCTGCTCGACCTTCCGGATGCCTCCGCGCCACACAAGCCTGGAGTCTGCGCGCACCGTCCTCCCCGCCTCGCTCGTTTCAAACTTCCTGGTCATCGAGGTGCCGGTCGACAAACACACCAACTACCATTTCATCGTCGACACCGGCTCGTCCGTCACGCTCGTGACGCCCGACCTTGTGAAGCGCGTCGGTGGCAGCATACCGGCCAACCAGTCCCCGATGCGGGTGCGCGGCACCAACGGCGAGGTGAAGCTGCTCAACCCGGTCATCCTGAAACGCCTGCAACTTGGTTCCGCGCGTTTTGAAGGCGTCCGCGCGCTCACCCACGACCTCGATGATCTTTCGAACCATCTCGGAATCCGGATCGACGGAGTGCTCGGCTTCCCGTTGTTCCGCGACACGCTTCTCACACTCGATTACCCCGGATCACAGATCATCATCACACCCCATGGCGTGCCCGTCGCGCTGCCCGGCGTTACGATTCCGTTCAACAACGAACAGAACACACCGCTCATTCCGATCCAGCTCGGCGCCGAATCGTTGATCGCGTTGGTGGACTCGGGGAGCGATGCGGCCCTGAGCCTGAACACCGTCGGGCTCCATCCTACTTTCCAATACGGTCCCAAGCCGGGAGTGCTCATGGCCAGCCTTGCGGGCGACCGCCTCAGCATGATCGGACGTCTCGCCGTACCGCTCACAATCGGCGCCTACGTCGTCGAGAATCCCATCGTAAACGTGACGGATGAGCTGTCATCCATCGGCGGCGGCCTGCTGCGCAGCTTCACCGTGACGTTCGATCAGAAACGCAACCAGGTGACGCTCTTCCGGCCGACGTACGATCCCATCCGCGTTCCCCCGGTCCGAAGCACCGGTCTTAGCTTCTCCAAGATTCCCGCCTACTGGCGCGTGGCCGGGGTCGTGACTGGATCGCCGGCCGATCAACTCGGCGTCCAGGTCGGCGACCTCTGCACGCGCATCAACGACGAGCCGGTCGCCGCCTGGCCGTACCAGCGCTATTCGGAACTGGTCCGCACAGCGCCGCGCATCAACTACACGTTCATCAATGGCAAGGACGAGCAACAGGTGACCCTCCCGGTCTTTGACCTGGTGCCGTAAGCTGGAAGGCACCAAGTTCCAGGTCACAAGTACCAGGTACCAGGTTCCAAGTTTCAGGTCTCAGGTCTTTGGTTCCAGGTTTCAGGTCTCAGGTCTCAGGATTCGACACTGGATCGCAATTTGGACCCGGGAATATTGCCTCGATTGGCTTTGGCTGTTCCGTGGCAGTCGGTCGCAGACTTTCTACAATACGCTGCGCGCATGCATGCGACCTCGGCCTGTTCAAGCGTCCCGTCGACTGCCCCGAGCGGGCAGTTCGGCGGTGAATTGGGCTCGTAGCAACGTCACGGCTCCGCCAGCCTGACCGCCGCAATGCCCCGGCTGCCACCCCAACGCGCCGTCCGCTTTCAGCACTTCCCTCGCGCCGCGGCTTCGTTCGAGAAGTCTCGTGAGCCGACGAACACCAACGTCACGCCTCCTGCTGGCGCAGGAGATCGCGCCTGCGGCGTTTCCGGCTCGCCTTGGGCGTTGGGACAAGATCGGTCGATGCAGGATTTTCTCGCAGTATGAAGAAGCTCGTCGCCGCAGCGCTGCTGTTCACAGTCTCGTTCGCCCATGGCGCCCCGCCATCGTTGACTTTGTTCCACCTCAAAGGCCCCGTTTACATCGTCGAGGACTCTTACTACGCAAAAGAGAACTCGATTGTCTATGTCGGCCCGGAACAGGTGACAGTCGTTGGGGCGACGTGGTCCCCGGAGACCGCCAAACTTCTTGCTGAAGAGATCCGGAAGGTCACGGACAGGCCAATCAGGGAAGTCATCAATACCAATTACCATCCGGACCGCGCTGGAGGGAATGCCTACTGGAAAAGCATCGGCTGCTCGATCGTTTCGACCCAGCTGACATACGAGTTCCTCAAGCGTGACTGGACCAGCATTGTGGAGTGGACCCGCCGCAGCATTCCAAGTTATCCAAGCCTCGAACTCGTCCTTCCGGCAGTGACCTTCCCCGGGGACTTTGAGCTTCAAGGCGGCGGGATCAAAGCGATGTTTCTTGGCCCGTCGCATACACCCGACGGCATATTCGTCTACTTTCCTGCCGAGAAGGTTTTGTACGGCGGCTGCATCCTCAAAGAGCAGCTCGGCAATCTGACGTTTGCCGATCTGAAGGAATATCCGTTGACGCTGCAGAAATTGAAGCGTTTGAACCTGGACATCCAGACAATCGTTGCAGGCCATGGTTCGCCAATCCACGGCCCCGAATTGATCGATCAGTATCTGGAACTTCTTCGTGACCATTCCAACCAGCCCAATCAGGCGCAACTGCGGATACCGATCAACGGCGGTCCAGTTGCTGCAACTTTCGCCGGAAATCCGACGGGCACAGACGCGCCGGTCGGGCCGCAATCCGGTGCCGCAAGCCTTTGACGCCCTGGCATAACAGCGATGACATTCAGCGGTATTGACATCGGAAGCGGCGCTGCCCGGCGAGAAATGACCCTGCCATGAACGAAGAGAAAAACGACCCCGCCAAAACCACCTCGGCCGATGGCTATTGGTGGCTCGCGGCCATCGTTGCGCTGGTGGGTTCCATCGGGGTTGGAGTCCTGATCTGTCTTGCGCTTCAGCCCCAGCAGTCCGACTGGTTCGGAGTCCGGTACTTTCTCGCGCTCGGCGGCAGTTTCTTGGTTGGAAGCATTCTCTCGGCCGCCGCAATGGTCGTATCCATTATCCGGGGAGAACGAAGGGCCGTGTGGGGCGCCATTGCGGGAATCATCGGTCTCGCCTACGTCGTCTATATCGCCGGCGAGTTGATCAAGGACAAGTTGGCCACAAGCGAGTATCGGAAAAACTGGAGCGCCCAGGTGGTCGAGACGACGAAACTCACCGAGGCCGCGATGATGTCGAATCCCAACACTCCATTGGATCTCGTTGAGAAGGTTGCCGCGTCGCGAACGTTGATGACCGGAGCGGTCGAACCAGCGCGGCACGCCCTGAAGAAGCGAAGACCCGACAAGGAGACGGAAAGGCCGGCGGAAAGCCCTGCGCCTGCGGCGCCGACTGCCGGGTGAACGCGCCAGCCCGTAGGCGCGCCCAGCCTGCCCGCCATAGCTTCAGCGTCGGCAGGCGGTCGCGCCCTCAAAGGGACGCAGCAAGCCTGCGCCCCTACGAAATTCGAACGCCGCTGCGGGAAACATCCAGGCTAATTGACCGCGGCGGCTGCGTTGATCAGATCGATGAACGAGCGCGCCTCGAGCGATGCGCCGCCGATCAGGCCGCCGTCGATGTCCAGTTGCGCCAGCAATTCAGGCGCGTTGGCAGGCTTCATCGATCCGCCGTAGAGGATCCGGATCTTCTGCGCGATCGCCTCGCCAAAGAGATTCGTCAGCAGGCCCCGGATGAACGCATGCACCTCCTGCGCCTGTGCGGTCGTGGCGACCTTGCCTGTGCCGATCGCCCATATCGGTTCGTAGGCGACCACGACGCTCGTTGCGACGTCCTTCGCCACGCCCTGGAGACCCTGCTCGACCTGGGTCTGCACGACCTTCAGCGTCGCGCCTGCTTCGCGTTCCTGCAGCGTCTCACCGACGCAGAGGATCGGCTTGAGCTGGTTCTTGAACGCCGCAAGGACCTTCTGATTGATGAAGGCATCGGTCTCCTTGAAGTACGTGCGCCGTTCGCTGTGTCCAAGAATGACGTAGCTTGCGAACAACGCGCGCAGCATCGCCGCGGAAATCTCGCCCGTGTAGGCGCCGCTCGCCTCCGGATGCATGTTCTGCGCGCCCAGCTTGACGGCGGACCCCTCCAACGCATGCGCGACGCTCTCAAGCGCGGTGAATGGAGGGCAGATAACGACCTCGACATTGTGGTCCTTGGCCGAACCGGCGACGATGTCCCTAACAAGCGGGACCGCGTCGGTGGACGTCTTGTTCATCTTCCAGTTGCCGGCGATGAGTTTCTTGCGCATCGGCATGGACGTGACGGGTTGAGAAGGTGCGGCTGTCATGCTGAGATTTAGGCTGAAATGTTGTGGCGGTTTGGGTTGAAGGAGGGACTCTCACCAGTCTGGAAGCAGCGAGCAAGCCCGGTTCCAGCGCCCGACGGCGATTTCACCCGGCGAGGGGCCCGGGCAGCACCGGCAGGATTCAGGCGGGATCGAGGGCCGCGACGCCGGGCAGCACCTTGCCCTCGAGGAATTCGAGACTGGCGCCACCACCGGTGGAGCAATGGGTGACCTTGGTGTCGACCTTGCACTTCTTGGCCGCGGTCGCGGTATCGCCGCCGCCGACCACGGTCGTGGCGCCGGCCGCGGTCGCCTGCGCGATCGCTTCGGCCATGGCTTTCGTGCCGGCCGCGAACGCGGGAAATTCGAACACTCCCGGAGGGCCGTTCCAGATGATGGTTTTCGAGCGCAGAATCGACGCCGCAAAAAGTTCGCGCGACTTCGGGCCCGCATCGAGGCCCATCCAGCCGGCGGGAATGCCTTCCTGGGCCGTCACCACCTTCGTGTTTGCGTTGGCATCAAACTTGTCGCCGATGACAAAGTCGACCGGCAGCGTGATCTTGACGTCCCGGGCCGCGGCCTTGGCAAACAGGTCCTTCGCAATCTTGGCGCCCTCCGGATCATAGAGACTGTCGCCAATCGCCATGCCCTCCAGTTCCTTTTTGAACGTGAATGACATGCCGCCGCCGATGATGATCTCGTCGGCCTTCTCGAGGAGATTGTTGATGAGCGGAATCTTGTCGGCGATCTTGGCGCCACCGAGGATTGCGAGCAGCGGGTGCTTCGGGAATTCCATCACCGTCATGAACGCCTTGAGTTCCGCGTCCATCAGGAAACCGGCCACCTTTTGCGGAAGCTTCACGCCGACCATCGAAGAATGCGCGCGATGTGCGGTGCCGAACGCGTCGTTCACGAAGACGTCGCCAAGCTTCGACAAGCTGGCGCGAAACGCCTCGACCGCCTTGGGATCGGCTTTCACCGAGGTGCCATCCTCGTTCTTGATCTTTCCCTCCTCTTCGATGTGGAAGCGGAGATTCTCGAGGAGCACCACGTCACCGGCCTTGAGGGCGCCGGCCGCACAGGCCCGCTCCACCTCCGGGCCGACACAATCGGTCAGAAACTTGACCGGCCGGCCCAGCAGCTCCTGCAGCTTTGCAGCGACCGGCTGAAGGCTGAACTTGGCGATCACCTTGCCGTCGGGACGGCCGAGGTGGGACATCAGCACGACCGATGCGCCGCGCTCAAGCGCGTACTGGATGGTCGGCAGCGCGGCCACGATGCGCTGGGGATTGGTGATCGCGCCGGTGACCTTGTCCTGCGGGACATTGAAGTCGACACGCATGAGGACGCGTTTCCCGGCAACATCGATATCGCGGATGGTTTTGTAGGCAGGCATGGGAGGAAAAGGCTGAAAGGCTAAAGAGCTGAAAGGCTGAAGAGCTGAAAACTGAAAGCTATAGGCTGAAAGCGATCGGCTGAAAGCTAAAAGCTACAGGCTTGAAGCTGGAGACGATAGGCTAAGTGCCGCAAGCTGAAGCGCGAAAACAAGCCCGAACGGCTGAAGGACCGAAGCCCAAAAACGGAAAGGGCTGAAAGCGGGCAAGCGCGGACGCTCTTCCGTTTCCAGCCTTTCAGTTGTTCAGGCCTTCAGCCCTTGGGAATCAGAGCGCGCCGGCGATCTTCTTTGCGAGATCGACCACGCGGTTGCTGTAGCCCCATTCGTTGTCGTACCAGCTGATGAGCTTGAAGAAGTTCTTGTTCAGCTCGATCGACGAACCGGCATCGAAGATCGACGACGACTTGCAGTGGATGAAGTCGCTCGAAACGACCTCGTCCTCCGTGTACTCGAGGATTCCCTTGAGGTACGTCTCGCTGGCCTTCTTGAGTGCCGCCTTGATTTCGGCAATCGAGGTCTCCTTCGTGGTCTTGAACGTCAGGTCGACGACCGAGACGGTCGGGACCGGAACGCGGAGCGACATGCCAGTGAGCTTGCCCTTGACTTCGGGAATCACGAGCCCGACGGCCTTCGCGGCGCCGGTCGAGGACGGAATGATGTTCTGTGCGGCGGTGCGGCCGCCCTTCCAGTCCTTCTTCGAGGGGCCGTCGACGGTCTTCTGCGTCGCGGTGTAGGCGTGCACCGTGGTCATAAGGCCCTCGGCGAGGCCGAAGCCCTCCGTGAGCATCACGTGAACCAGTGGGGCCAGACAGTTCGTGGTGCAGGAGGCATTCGAGACGATGTTGTGCTTGGCGGGATCGTATTTCCCATCGTTCACGCCCATGACGACCGTGATGTCTTCATTCTTCGCCGGGGCGGAAATGATGACCTTCTTCGCCCCCGCGACGATGTGCCCGTAGGAGGACTTCGGATTGTCCTTGGCCGCCTCGGTGAAGAGGCCGGTCGACTCGATCACGATCTCGACCCCGAGCTTCGCCCAGGGCAGCTCGGCCGGAGTCTTGGCGCTGACCACCAGGATTTCCTTGCCATTGACGACCAGAACGTCGTCCTCGGATTTTTCGGGAGCCGACTTCTTGGAACCGACAGTTCCGTTGAAGCGACCCTGGGTGGAGTCGTATTTGAGCAAATAGGCCAGGTTGTCGGCCGGCACGATGTCGCCGACGGCGACCACATCGAACGTCGTGCCGAGGAGACCTTGCTCCACGAGGGCGCGAAAGACGAGACGGCCGATGCGGCCGAAACCGTTGATTGCGACTTTAACTGCCATGGTTTTCTCCGTTTCTGATGGTTGATGTAGTGTGCTGATTCAGGTGACGATGCGGCGGCGGGCCGCCAAACCCCGTGAATCAAGAGAACCGGCCCGGCTTTGGCAAGAGCGATGCGCGGGATGAATATTGTCGCCTCAGGGAGGATTCATTCTCAGCTGTGATCTTCGGGTATCACCCGCAGGGGCGCAGCAAGGCTACGGCATGGCAGGCAAGATCGCGCCCCTGCCATCGCTTGCAGCATGGCTTTCGTATGCCGCGCCGGCAGTGATTCCCGTAGGGGCGCAGGCTTGCTGCGCCCTTACTGGGACACCCTTCGGTTCTGGGTCGCAGCAAGACTGCGCCCCTACTGGGACGGCGGCGGCGCTGCACCCTTGCGTCCCTCTTTGGGCTCCCCTATTCCGCCATCCACAAGCCGCAGCCAAGGCCGGGGATAAATAGGGCCTCTTCCACCGGCCGCACGGGCTCGTGGTCGCCGTCCCTGAAAAAGTGCTCATGGTCGGCCAGTTGCCTCCAGCCGGCGTTTGCGACATCGCCGAGGGGGATCTCCACATCCTGGAGCGTCGGATTGACGGCGAGGAGCAACCGCAATGAGCCCTGGCTTTGATCGGCGTTGTAGATGGTCGCGATGGCCGTGGAGTTCGCCGCGAGAAGGAACCTGAAAAAGCCTCCGCCCGGCCTGGAGAACTGCCGGAAAAGCCGGCCGCGTGCGCTGCGTCGAAACGCGATCCAATCGGCGAAATAGGCGTGTGTGCCGGGAAACCGGTACATCTGCCCGTAATCGAGGGCGTTGAGGTCGCCGCGCAGGTACGTGTTGTTCACGCCCTTCTTGGAGCGGAGGAAGTCCTGGCCGGCCGCGACCATCGGAATCCCGATCGAGGCCATCAGAATCGCGCACATCAGATGCGTGCGCCGGCAGTCGTTCAGGGTCGGCCGCTGGCCGTTGCCGTCGGCGTTTTCGGTGATCGTGTCGATCCAGGTCTTGTCGTCGTGCGACTCGGTGTAGTTCACCGTTTGCGCGGGCCAGGCGGCAAACGACCCCGGCGAACCCGTGACGAAATACTGGTACTGGTCGCACGTTCCGCCGCCGCGCACGTATTCCTGGAGGAAGTTGCGGTAGCCGTCATTCCATGAAGTGAACCCGGTTGTTTGCAGATCCCGCGCAATATGCCCGCGGAAGCTCCAGGGTTCGGCGATCAGGACCACATCGGGTTTCACCCGCTTCAACGCAGCCTCAATTTCCCGCAACACTTCCAGGCCGATCAGCTCGCTCAAATCGAATCGGAATCCATCGATCCCATACCGTTTGATGAGATGAACCAGGCTGTCGATGATCAGCCGGCGGCTCATCGCGGCACCTGCCCGAAAATCGTTTCCACAGCCGCTCCAGTTGGCCAGGTTGCCCTCGCGGTCCTGCTCGAAATAGTAGAGCTTGTCGACGTGCATCAGGTGCGACGGCAGGCCGGCGTGATTGAAGACGACGTCGATCAACACCGCGAGACCGCGCCGATGAAATGCCGCAACCAGATCCTGCATCTCCCCGATCTGCGACGCCCGCTCCGGCGCCAGGGCGTACCCGCTCGCCGGCGCAAACCAGTTCACGGGCATGTAGCCCCAATGATATTCCTCCGGCGTCACGCAGTCGAATTCCTGCACCGGCTGAAGTTCGACGGCGTTCACGCCCAGCCGCGCAAGATGGAATTCCGGACTGTCAACCCACTTCCGCAAACCCGTGAAACCGAGGCGCTCCTCACGGGTGAGCTTCACCGGCGCCAGGGCTGTCAGGTCCCGCACGTGCGCCTCCGCGATCACGAGGTCCTGCCAGGCCGGAGTGCTGAAACCGGGTTCCGTCCGCGGGGCGATCGCAGCAGAATCAATGACAATTCCGGGCCCCTCGCGGCCGGCCGCCGCAAGTGCATACGGATCGAGGATGCGCTGCCGGTCATCGAAAAGGCCGAAGGCATCCCGCGGGCCATCGAGCGTGTACCAGTAAAACCAGCCATGCAGATTGCCATCGAGCCGCGCCTCCCAGGCTCCGTCGCTCCGGCGGTCCATCTCATAGGTCGTCGCCTTTTCGGGAAGCTTGAAATCGACGCTGACATGGAGCCGCACAAAACGGGCTCGCGGCGCAAACAACCGGAATGTGGTCTCGCCGCCTTCGACGGTCGCGCCCATCTGCACGTGGCTCTTCAGCTGGAAGAAGTAGTCCCCCGGACGCAGAGGCACCTGCTCCGAGGCACCGTCGGCCCAGTTCACGGTCCTGGGCTGCGTCAGGTCGACGGGCGCAGCCGTCTTGAATCGGAACAGGTGGCGCCCGGTGCGCTCGGGATCGATCGCGTAGTTATAATTCCCGAAGTCGTCGCGCACCGCGTTGACCGCCTGCGCCGGCACGGCCAGCCATTGGTGCCCGGCGGTGACGAACTTGAATCGCTGTGGGGGCTGCGAAAAGAACCGGTCGGCATGGGCCGCAAGCAACAGGACCCGATCGCCATCGAGCGATGCTGGCAGAAGGCGCCATTCGGGATTGCCAACGGCCTGCTGCCAGCCGTTGAAATCCCCCGCCAGATACACCGCGGTGGCCGCAGGATTGATCTCGGGATGGTGGGCCAGCTGAAGAAAAAAGAAGATCTCCCGGAATGCGTTGACGAAGAAGCCGCTTTCGCAACCGAACGTGTGATCGGGCACCCGCGTCAACCGCGCGAACGCCGCACCTTGAGGCCCGAGGGAAAGCGGCGGCAGCGCGGCTTCCGTCCAATCGCGGGTCAATTCGACGACCCCGCTGTCCGGTGTTTCGAGCCACGCCTGCGCGATCCGACGTCCATTCGTACTCATTCGGGAGTCCAGACATCATCGGACCCGGCGCAGAACGCCAAGCACGAAGTCGGAGTCGCGGTCGGTGGAACATGCGTCGCCGCTGCCGAGATTGAATCCGCCCAGCCGCCGTCAAAGACTTGCCCGCGGGCGGCAGGACGGCATCCTGAACCGGATGCCCAGCCTGAATTCAATCGTCGCCATGCACCGGACGGTGCTGCTGATTGATTCCGCGTCGTCGGTGATCCAGGTCGGGTTGTTGCGTGACGATTGCGAGGTGATCTGGCAACAAGCAGCGCAGGAATCAGGAATCGCAGTCTTTGCATGCGCCGACGCCGCCCTCGCGCAAGCCCGGATCGAGGTGGTCGATATCGGTGCCTTTGTCTTCTGTGAAGGTCCCGGTTCCATCCTCGGCATCCGCACTGCCGCGATGGCGATTCGGACCTGGTCGGTTTCGGAGGACCGCGCGCCGCCCGCGTTCGCCTATCGCAGCCTCGAGCTGTTGGCCAGCGACTTGCAGACAGGCCACACGCCCGCGCCGTTTGCCGTCGTGGCTGACGCCCGCCGCGATTCATGGCATTGGGTTGACGGCGCCGCGGATGGCTCCATCGGCCCTCTACGGCGAGTCCCTGCGCAGGAACTGGCCGCGTTCACCGGCGGGGTTTTCACGCCCTCCGGGTTTCGCGCCTGGGCGCAGCCGCTCCGCCCAATCTCCACAATCTCCTACGACCTGCCCTCCCTTTGGTTGCGCCAGCGCGCGGCGGACCTTCTGCGGCCGGCGCCGCAGCCCGACGCATTTCTCCACGAAGACGCTACCTACGTCACCTGGACTCCGCGAATTCACCGTACAGGAGTCGCCCCGTCGCGAACGCGGGCCAATTTCTGAATCGAATTCCTCCATGCAAACCGTGCCACAACTCTCCCTCCGGTGCTGGGCCGAGATCGATCTGGCTGCACTTGAACGCAATCTGAGGCTCATCCGCGCATCCCTGCCGTCTCACATCAAGTACGTCGCGGTTGTCAAGGCGGACGCCTACGGGCACGGCCTGCATCAGACGGTCGCACGGCTGATGCACGCAGGCGCCGATCTGTTCGCTGTGGCCAACGTAACCGAAGCGGCCGCGATCCGCGAACTCGGCCCCGGATGGCCCGTGCTCGTGTTGAGTCCCCTGCTTCCCGAGGAAGACAAGTATCTCCTGGAATATGACATCACCGCCGCGGTTTCCACCGCCGAGGAGGTCGCCCGTTTCGAGGCCCTCGGCAATGCGGCCGGACGGGTTGTCGCAATCCATCTGAAGATCGACACCGGGATGGGCCGGCTTGGTGTGTGGCATGAGGAAACCAGCCGGCTCTACGAGTACATTCGCAGCGCACCGCACGTTCGCCTCGATGGCGCATTCACCCATTTCTCGAGCGCCGACGAGGATCCCGCATTCACCGACGAGCAGCGGCGGCGCTTTCTCGCTGCGCTGCGCGGTTGTCCCGGTCTCGATCTCGAGCGCCTGCTGGTGCATGCCGACAACAGCGCCGGACTCGAGTCAGCCCACGGCGATCAGCCGTTCAACGCGGTTCGCATCGGTCTGCTTCAGTTCGGGATACTGCCCCACCCCAACTCGCTGCTTGCCCGCGTCCACACCGAACCCGTGTTCAGCTTCCGGACGAGGGTTGGAATCGTCAAACGGCTGCCAGCCGGGACCGACATCAGCTATGGGCGCACGCGGACGCTGGCACGCGATTCAACAGTCGCCGTTCTCTGCGCCGGTTATGGCGACGGCATCGCGCGGGCCTGCAGCAACCGGGCCTCCGTGCTGATCGGCGGGCAGCGCTGTCCGGTGCTCGGGCGGGTGACCATGGACCAGACCATCGTCGACGTGACCGACGTGCCGCGGGTGACCTGCGGTGACGAGGCCGTGCTGGTCGGCCACCAGGGCGACGCGGAAATCAGCGTCGCGGAATTCAGCGCCTGGTCCGACACGATTCCCTGGGAAACCCTCTGCTCGGTCACAAAACGGGTGCCGCGAATCTACCGCACCTCGCTTGGAATGTGACGATTTTCCGATGCCACCCAAGGACCATGCTGGGCGATGGTTGCCATGGTCGTGCATTTTCCGATTGACGGTGGAGCGGCAAGCTTGGTGATTCCGTAGCGGAGCCGTCCCTCGACTTTGCCCCTCGACACGCTCGGGCCTTGAGCCTGCTTGCGGTGTCGCAGACCCTGAGCCTGCTTGCGGTGAGCCTGTCGAACCCGTCGAAACGGCTCGGGATCCTGAGCGGGAAGAACCGCGGTTCCGCAACTGACACCCGTTCAAGCCGGCGATGGAGCCGGCGTCGGCGCGTCACCCGCGAGGCCTTCGGCCGACTTCTCGGCGGCCTTGCGCCCTGACCCCGGCAAGTCGGCCGGCTTTCCGATCACCGGGGGCACCACTCGCGTGCGGATTTCGCCGAACTCGAGGATCTCGAGCACGTGCTTTCCATCGATGGTCTCGTATTGCAGCAAGGCCTCGGCGATCTTGTCGAGCGCGGCGCGCCTCTCGATGATAATGGCCTTGGCGCGGTTGTACTGTTCGTCGACCAGCTTGTGAATCTCGAGGTCGATCATCCGCGCCGTGTCCTCGCTGAAATTCTCGCTCCGCGAGATCTCCCGGCCGAGGAAGACCGTGTCGTGATTCTCCCCGAAGGCGATCGGGCCAAGCGGGCTCATGCCCCAGTCGCAAACCATGCTGCGGGCAAGTTTGGTGGCCTGGAGAATGTCGCTGGAAGCGCCGCTGGTCACGTCGCCCAGCACCACCTCCTCGGCGATCCGGCCGCCAAAAAGAGTCGCAAGCCGCGCGAGCATCCGGCGCTTCGCATAATTATAGATGTCCTTTCGCGGGATATACATCGTGCTGCCAAGCGAGCGGCCGCGCGGAATGATCGTGACCTTGTGGACCGGCAGGTCGCCGTCGTCGGTAACGGCACCGACCAAGGCGTGTCCGGCCTCGTGATAGGCGACGATCTTCTTGTCCTCGTCGTCCATGATCCGCCGGCGCTCGCGACCGAATTGCACCTTCTCGCGCGCATCCTCGATGTCGTGCATGTCGACGCGCTTCTTGTTCCGCCGCGCCGCCAGGAGCGCGGATTCGTTGAGGAGATTGGCGAGTTCGGCGCCGGACAGGCCGGGCGTACCCCGCGCGATGACGCTCAGATCGACATCTTCGCTGACCGCCAGCTTGCGCACGTGAACCCGAAGAATCTGCTCGCGACCCACCAAATCGGGAAGGTCGATGAAGACCTGCCTGTCGAAGCGGCCAGGCCGCAGCAGCGCGCTGTCGAGCACATCGGGGCGGTTCGTCGCCGCAATGATGATGACGCCTTCCGTTGTGTCGAAGCCGTCCATCTCCGCGAGCATCGAGTTCAACGTCTGTTCCCGCTCGTCGTTTCCGCCACCGAGCCCGGCGCCGCGCTGCCGGCCCACGGCATCGATCTCGTCAATGAAGATCAGGCAGGGCGCGTTCTTGCGGCCCTGTTCAAACATGTCCCGCACGCGGCTGGCGCCGACGCCGACAAACATCTCGACGAAATCCGAGCCGCTGATCGAGAAAAAGGGCACTTCGGCCTCGCCGGCAATGGCCTTGGCCAGGAGCGTCTTGCCCGTTCCGGGCGGCCCAACCATCAGGACGCCCTTCGGAATGCGTCCACCGATCTTCTGGAAGCGCTTGGGGTCCTTCAGAAACTCGACAACCTCCGAGACCTCTTCCTTGGCTTCGTCGCAACCGGCGACGTCGGCAAAGGTAATCTTGTCGCGGTCCCGCGTCAGGAGCTTGGCCCGGCTTTTCCCGAAGCTGAGCGCGCCCCGGCCCGCCTGTTTGAGCTGCCGCACAAAGAGGAAATAGAGCAATCCGATCACAATGACGAACGGCAGAATCTGCGTCAGAACCTGCGTGGCGAAATTCGTGGCAGGGACATCCGTGAAAACCTTGGATTTCTGCAGGATCTCCAGGCTCGAATCAGTCAGTGGACCAGCCGCACGGAACGACGTTATCTTTCCGTCTCCGCCAAGTGCAACCAGCAGTTTCGGATCTCTGACGTCACCCGTGATCTCCTCCCAATCGCGACCTCCCGAGGGGTCCGAATGAATCCTGCCGCTGGCAACCTTGTCAGCCAGCGCAAAATCGACCACGTCCTGAATCTTCAAATCGACCGGCGAATTCACCCTGCCGGGATTGATCTTCAGCACCAGTATCAGGATGCTGATGATCGCCAGCCAGATAAGCCAAACTTTTGGCTGAAATCGATCGGGCGGGAGATTCTTGAGTGGGCGCCGCTTGGGTTTGTTGTCGTTATCAGACATTCAGGAATATGGACTAGTCGTTCAACGTGTAGGTTCCCAAGAGAGAAGTCAATTGAAGCGCTCGGAGTCTGTGAATCGGACCACGCCAGGCCGGAGGCGCTACTTTCGATGTCGCTTCCCCCCCGCAGTCTTCCTCGCGAATTTCATCCTGCCGCCGCGAATCACGGCAAAGCCGTCGCGACCCAGACTCCGTCGGGTATTCGAACCGGTCATGACCGCCGTCAGGAGGTCTTCAAACCCCTGTCTGGAGAGGTCTCCGGCAAGAGGCAGCGCCGACAACCATCGATGAAGCGCCCTGCGAGCCAGCGCTCGTGGCCGGTCCTTGAGCACCGCGAGATTCAATGTCCTTCCCCGCCCCCATGGCCTCAGTTCGCCCAGCCAGGCGTCGAGCGCAGCGTCGTCCTCTTCAAGACGCTCTCGCGCAAGGGCCGCGCCAGCCACCGCATCGCGTCCCGCAGCCTTCTGCCATGCCGGAAGAACTTGATTGCGGATTCGATTTCTGAAGTACGCAGCGCCGGCGTTCGTCCGGTCCTCGCGCCAGCGGATGCCACATTCCCGCAACGCAGCAACCACGTCCCGTTTCTTGAGCGTCAACAGCGGTCGCAGGCGAAACTGGTCGCCAACGCGTTGCACCGGTCGTGGCGCCGCCAGCCCGCCGGTCCCGCTGCCCCGCGCCAGGCGCATCAGCATCGTCTCCGCAATATCGTCCTGTTGGTGTCCAAGCCAGAGAGCGCGCGCGCCGGTCCGCCGCATCGCCCGCTCAAAGAACGCAAAACGGGCATCCCGGGCATCCTCTTCGCTCGCTCCAACGCGACGACGTCTCCACCGCCCCACGTTCAGCCGCACTCCAAGAGCGGAGCAAACCCGGCGGCAGAATCGTTCATCGGCATCGGCCGCCGCACCGCGAAGCCGGTGGTTGAAATGCAGTGCAACCAGTCGCCCATGGCGTTCCGGCCAGTGCGCGAACAGCAAGAGCAGCAGCGCAAGCGAATCGGCGCCTCCGGAAAAAGCCACCGCCCACGGTCCCCGAGCCTGCGCCTGGCGGCTCTCCGACCAGGCCGTCACCCCCGGGTGCAGGCGCTCCCGAGAGAAGAGAGCGGCCAAGTGGCGCCAGTCTCCGACTGGCGTAATCGCCGGTCGCAGACCGGCGCCACTCTTGGTTGTACCATCAGCCAAGACAGAATCACTCGCGGCCAGGCGAGACATCAGTTTTCAGCCTCCGTGATGCTCACTTCACACGAAGCTCAAGAACTCCTTCCCGAAGCCGGCCTGCAGGACCGCCGGAATTCGAACGCGACCGTCCGCTTGAAGGTTGTTTTCGAGAATCGCCGAGAGAACCCGCGGCACCGCGAGCCCGGATCCGTTGATGGTGTGCACCAACTCGGGTCGCCCGCTGTCCTTGGAGCGGAAACGGATCTGCGCACGCCGCGCCTGGAAGGCCTCGAAATTCGAACAACTCGACACCTCGAGCCACCGTTTCTGCCCCGCCGACCAAACCTCAAGATCATATTTCTTCGCCTGGGCAAATCCGAGATCGCCCGCGCACATGAGCAGCACGTGATACGGAAGTTCAAGCTTCTGCAGAAGACTCTCAGCGTGGGCGCGCAGGCTCTCCAGTTCATCGTAGCTCCGCGAGGGATGCACCCATTTTAGCAGCTCGACCTTGTCGAACTGATGAAGCCGGTTGAGTCCGCGGACATCCTTTCCATAGCTTCCGGCTTCGCGTCGGAAGCACGGCGTGTAGGCGCAGCGGCAGACCGGCAGCACCGCCTCGTCGAGAATCTCGTCGCGAAAGAAGTTGGTGACCGGCGTCTCGGCAGTGGGCACGAGGTAAAACTGATCCTCCACGGTCTGGTACATCATCCCTTCCTTGTCCGGAAGCTGACCCACGGCAGTGGCGCTGGCGGCATTGACGAGCACCGGAGGGTGAATCTCCTGGTAGCCGGCCCTGCCCGCCTCATCGAGAAAGAACTGGATGAGCGCACGCACGAGCCGGGCGCCGTCGCCGACGTAAAACGGAAAGCCGGCGCCGGTCACCTTTGCGCCGCGGGCGAAGTCGAACAGGCGGTCAAAGCCCGGAATCTCCCAGTGCGGCCGGGCGTGGGCCGAAACCGCGTCGGTCGAGCCGTGCTTCGCGCACACCACATTCTGCTCGGCGGTGCGCCCATCCGGCACGCTCGAATGCGGGATGTTCGGAAGCGTCAGCATTGCGGCGCGCAACTTCGCCTCGACGAGGCCAAGCCCGGCCTCCTTCTCCTTCACCTGGCCCGAAAGCCCCTTCATCTCCTGCACCTTCGCCAGGAATTCGGGCGAACCTTTTCGAAGCGCGGCCATCTCGCCATTGGCGGACTTCTGCTTCGAACGAAGCGCCTCGACATCGACGAGTTGCGCGCGCCATTGCGCATCGAGTGTCAGTATCGGATCGAGATCGACGTCGAGATGTTTCCTGGCGATCGCCGCGCGGACCACCTCGGGTGATTCGCGAAGGAGTTTTGGATCGAGCATAGCCGCGAGAGTGTGGCGGCGCCGGCGAAGGAATAAAGAGCGAAGTTACTTCTTGTCCGACGGGCTGAAAACACCCGTTAGCATCTCAGCGGACCAGCTCTTGCTCAAAACTTTCTCATCGTCGTTCTTTCCAGACACGGTCCTGCGGAGGACAATCTCGGCATTGCGCGACGGCTGCTTCCCGTTCTCCATCGGGTTGCGTCTGGCATAGGTGATCTCGCCCGGCGCTCGCCAGACCGGCGCAGCCATCAAGTTGTAGTCGCCAGCCTTCTGCCAGACTCCGACGTCACCCGTCACGAGCGTGAGAACACTCACTTCGCCGTCGAAACCGCCCACCAGGATCTGTTTCTCGTCAGGACTGAGTTCAAAGAACGCCAGATTCTTCGGCATGTTTTCCTCTTCTCCACGCGGAATCACGCGCACAATCGTCGCCTGCCGGGTCGGGTCCAGGGCAAACAGGGTTTCCTGCTTGGGTGAGTCCTTCATCGCCATCGGCAGGCTGAATTCCACGGCATTGAAGATGATCCGCCCGTCTGCGAGACAACGTACGCGGGTGAGATTTGAGAAGACCATGCCGGCCAGTTCGTCAGGCTTTTCCTGAAGCTTGATCTGTCCGCCGTCGCTGAACACTTCGCGTCGGACGAGCGTTGCCAACCGAAGATCCTCCTTCGGCCCGCCTGCAGCCGCCTGCGCATAGACCAGTGAGCGCGCGTCGGGCGCCCAGTCGGGATACGCCGCCGTGTGCTCGGCGACGGTTGTTGTTCCGGCAGAATCAACCAGCGTCAAAAGCACCCGACATTCGTCATCATTGTCCTGCGTCAGATCCGTTGTGAATGCGATCGCCCGGTCTCCTGGCGACAAGCGGATGTCCTCGATCTTCTCCAGACCCGAATGGAGCAAAAGTCCGGAGCGAACCTGGTCTCCATCAATGCGCGCGATCATCAGCTCGTCGACATCGACCCGGGAGGAATCCAAGAATTCCAGATCCTTTGGGCTGACTTTCGCCCGCAATGCATCCCCGTGCTGAGCTTTCAGGCAGACCAGAAGGGTTTGGGCTTTCTTGACACCGAATGGCTTCATCAGGACTTCCAGTTGCCCCCCGGCCTCCGCCTTGCGCCAGATCTCCTCAGCTTCCGCGGCGATTGCCGCTGCACGCTCCCTGCCGAGGATCGCCGGGATGGACGCCCAGTCGCTCACGTGGCGGATCCGCGCGACCGCCAATCGCTGGGAATCGCCAAACCACGCGACCTGATCGACGTCGGGCAACAGGAGCGGCGTGAGGTTTCCGTCTGGATCGCAGAAGTGAAGGCCGTCCTTCGCAATAACCGCTGCACGCCTGCCATCGGGCGACCAGACAAGGTGCTTTTCCAGACACCCTCCGAGCACCGCAAGCATCAGTGCGATCGGCACCCAAGCGGCTCTTCGGAGATACAGTGTCGAACCTCGCGCATTTGGCTGGCGTCGCTGGCAGGGCGCGACAGCCGGGCACAACGGACTGCCCAGCGAACCGTCCCGATCTGCAGGTTGATTTGTGATACAGGGCAAATGCATCGCAGTATTCATAGATTCTCCTCCAAATGCGGCATCTTTACCGGCGAGTCCCAATGCAATCGAAACCGGCTGCTGGCAGAGACGCCGGAAGCCGCGTGTTCCGGCACGTCCCGTGCAAAGTTCGCCAGGGACCAGAATCCGTTTCTCTCCGCTGCAACGCCGGCCGAGTCGCGGTCGGCGGGCAGTCCGATTGCAGCCGCGGAATTGCCGGTGACATTGGCCGGCACCATTCCGGACCGGCTGATCGACCCGAGCGCCAAGCCAACCACCAAACAGGCTGCGAGCTTGCTCACGTCCCAAATGAGCGCCTGCCTCCGTTGCGTCCGGAGCGTCGTTCGAAATCGCTCGATTGGCACCGGCCGGTCGGATGCCGTCCGGGCGCCGGCCGTCGCGGCGCGAGCAAGCCGGACGGTTTCCGCCAGGTTATCCGCGTTCCGGGCGGCATCGGGATTCGCGGCCAGGTGAGTCTCAAGCAATTCCCCGACTTCCGGCGCGAGCACACCAAGCGCACGGTCGATCAAGAGTGCCTCCAGAGTTTCAGTTTTCATAGGCATGTGACGGGTTGAGGACGTTGCGCAGGCGAAGAACGGCGTAATGCAAACGCGAGCGAACCGTTCCCACCGGAATGTCGAGCACCTCGGCAATTTCCTCGTACGAAAGTTCCTGCTGCAGTTTCAGCAGCAACACCTCGCGTTGCATCAACGGCAATTCCGCGATCGCGATCCGCATCGATTCCAGGCGCCCGTCTTCACTGGCAACCGGCGAGATCTGGGAATCGGCCGGCTCTCCCGCCGGTGGGGCGCGGCGCAGCGCATCGATCCCGACGTGGCGCGCAATTCCAAACAAGTAGGCGCGCCGCGAGACCGCGCACTCGAAGCGATCCGGATGCTGCAACGCCCGCACAAACGTATCCTGGAGGAGATCCTCGGCAGCGCCGGCAAGCGCGGGCTGATTGCGAAAATAGGCGAGCAATGCAGGCGCGGTGTCCCGATAGGATTGTTCGATCTGTTCGTTCGCGCGGTCCATCGAGGGATGATCGGGGTGACAAGGGGTCGTTCTTCAAATACGTCGCGAAAAAGGCAGCATAAGTTCAAAAGGCGCGTCCGCCGAGGGATTTCAGAAGCGCTATTCTCGCGGGCGCACGTGAATCGCCAATTTCCGATGACAATTCCAGTCATCTTACTGTCAGACGCCCCCCTGATTGAGTCGGGTGGCCGTTGGAACGAAATAGCGCCGGGTTTGTGCGGTGAGACTTCGCGAGGCTGTTTCACCATCGATTTTCCAGCCAACCACGCCTCTGCATCGTCGCGGCATTACTCCAAACCACATGGGCTATTTCTTCGAAGATCATAACTGCATGTTCGAGCGGGTGGGCATGCAGGTTGAAAAGACGCTTGAGGCGGTCGCGCGACGATATGTTGGCGTCAACCCGCCGCATCCGCCGACCTATCGGGCATACAGCCGGCGCGGGATCCTCCGCGGCAAGGACTACCGCTACCAGGTCGATTTCAACGAATTCTTTCCCAGCGCGATCGCCGAGCAGTACGTGTATGCATGGGCCAAGTACTGGAGCGACAACGGCTCCGATCTCAAGTTCGACGTCAGCTGTTACGGACCCATCACCATTTGTTGCGACGGAGTTTGCGTCTTCAAGTCGAACATCTTTTCCGAACGCGACAGCGACCAGCGCCACTCGATCAACATCGCGCTTCACGCCGGCTGGAATCATTTCGTCATCCGGTTCAAGAAGACCCGCGCGGGATTCGGAGGCAAGTTCGGCACCTGGCTCGGCAAGCTGCCGTACTACTTCCTGATGCCGACGCACGAGCGCGACGGCCAGGAAGGATGGATCTTCACGCAACCGATGTCCTCGGAACTTGCGACCCTCCCGGGCGCGGGAATGACGGAGAAGGACACGGGCATCAAGTGGCTCCCGGAACAGAACTGGGACGATGCCAGCCTCAAGATGGGGCAATTGCAGCGCATTTACGGCCTGAAGCCGAAGACCGTTGCCGTCGGCTGGACGAAGGCGTTTTTCCTGCAACCCGGTCGCGGCAAATACACGCTGGCCGGCCGACACTCCGGACCGATCTCCATCAATATCGCCGGGCAGGAAGTCTACAGTTCATCCAAATCGGGGCGGCTGGCTGCCGCAGTGACCGTCCCGTTCGGACAGCACGACGTGATGGTGACCTCCGGCTGCAGCGGCTCCACATGGGGCTTCGATTTCTCGATCAAGTCAGGACGGGACGTCGTGCCGTTCGCCAGTCCGTGCAACCTGGTGGGGTCGTCCGAAGCGTGGATCTTCCTCGGGCCCCTGGCAGCCGGAAAAAAGCTGGACCTGGAGAGTCTCAAGGATCTCCGCAAGGTGACGCCGGGCGTCGACGGCGACGTCTATTGGCGGCTCGATCGGCCGGATGCGTGGGTCCGGCCGTACAATGAGAACGCGCTGTTCGGCCGTTGGAACTATCCGCTCGGAGTGACGATCTACGGCCTGCTTCACAGCGCCAAGGCGGTCGATTCGACGGAGATCCAGCAATACATCGTCAAGCACATCCAGTATTGCTGCGACACGTTCCGCTACGCGCTCTGGGACAAGCAGCAGTATGGCGGCGCCACCGCGGTTCACCATCTGCTCGCGAGCATCGACAGTTTGGACGACTGCGGTTCCTTCGGCTCGGTCCTGCTGGAAGTGGCGCAGCACTTCGAGATCCGCGGGTACAAGGACATCGCCGACTTTGTCGCCGACTACATCTCGAACAAACAGATCCGGCTGCCTGACGGGACGTTCTTCCGCAAGCACCTCATGCACGTCTTCCACGAGGACACCCTGTGGGCCGACGACCTGTACATGAGCGTGCCGTTTCTCTGCCGGTACTACCAGCTGACCGGGGATCGCAAATACATCGACGACGCCGCGCGGCAGTTTCTCGGTTTCAAGAAGTATCTGTTCATTCCCGAGCTGAAGGTCATGTCCCATGTCTACGATTTCAAGCGTCAGCTCGCCACCGGCATTCCGTGGGGACGCGGAAACGGCTGGGTCATCTTCTCGCTTTCCGAGCTGCTCGCGGTGCTGCCGAAAGACCACGAACTGCGGCCGGCGCTCCTTCAGATGTTCCGCGAGTTATGCTCTGGCTACCTCGCCCTGCAGGACGAGACCGGCATGTGGCACCAGGTCCTGAACGCGAAGGACGCCTATCCTGAGTCTTCCTGCACCTCGATGTTCACCTATGCGTTTGCCCGGGGCATCCAGTATGGATGGTTGGAAGAACCCGATGCCTATGTCACGGCGGTCTTCAAGGCATGGGAAGCGCTCAACCGGATCACGATCGACAAGGGCGGCAACGTTCACGGCGTCTGCCGGGGATCCGAGTTTTCCTTCACGCCGGAGTATTACAAAAAGGAGCTGCTCTGGAACCTCAACGACACGCATGGCATCGGAATCGTTCTGCTGGCCGGCGTCGAGGTCCTGAAGTTGATGAAGTTTCTGGAGAAATAGACTGACGTTTGGCGCCGATCTCCCACGTTGAAATAGGCCCGATGGTGCGGGCCGCTCGCTGGAGACGCGACGCCCTCGTCGCGTTGTTTTCTCGATTGCGCGACGGGGGCGTCGCGTCTCCAGCCGGTCTTTTCCGGCGAGCCGCAGTCCTAGGCGGCCAGGCTCCGCAGGAAGCGGATCCCCTCATCCACCGTCGCAGGATGGGTGTCCTCCATCAGCACATCGATGAACGGCTTTCGAGCGTTCACGTGCTCCATCAAAAGGCCGTAGTTCAACCGCCCCTGACCGGACAGCACCGATCGAACGGTTCCCGCGTCGACCACGAAATCCTTGACGTGTAGGATCGCGATCCGGTCTCCGAACAGATCGAACGACTCGCGGATGATATCATCCTGGCGCTGATGATTGTCCGCCGACAGCAGGTTCACCGGATCGAAAATGATCTGGAGATTGTTTGAGCCGACACTGTCGAGCAGGCGCCGGATCCGCGGCGGATCGGAAATCACGTAGCGATCGACTCCTTCGATTCCCACAAACACGCCGAAACGCTCGGCCTCCTCGACCAGCGCACACACGCTGGAGAGCACGGTCTGGAACGCCTCCTCGCTCCGGTTTCCCGGATGAAACGAGAAGTCCGCGTTCAGCGAGCCGGTCTCGGTGCCCACCACGCTGCAGCCGAAATCCCGCGCGTATCGCAGATACTCCTTGAACCGCGCCAGCTGACCCGCGCGCCGGGCCGCATCGGGATCGGCGAGATTGATATAGCAGCCCAGCACGGCGATCTGAATCCCCTGCCGGCGCAGCGCCTCCCTGACATGGCAGGCGAAACCGGGGCTGAGCCGCCCCGCGTCCGCATCGAACCCTGCAATGGCCTTCGGCGGCGCCAGCTGCACGCAACAAAAGCCGTGCGCGGCAATCGTTCCGGCCAGTTCGTCCGCCGGAAGTTTTCCGAAATCATGCGCCCGCACTCCGAGTCTCATGGGAAGTTTGGCAGACGTCATAAAGCGGTTGGAGCGAGCGTGCCAGCGATCCACGATCTACGGGAACGGCCGGCGCGACCAGGGGCCGGCAGTGCCGGGGGCGGCTTCACCGCGGCTCAGGGCGTCGAGACGCGCAAATCGCGCATAGACGTCCCGGGCCGTGAGCAGGCGCAGATCGCCGACCGGCGCCTGCACGACGTGATTGGTCGGGCTGTTGAGCGGATATGGCCCGAACAACCGCGGATCGGTCGGTCCGAAGAGTCCGAGCGTCTTGACTCCGAGCGCCGCCGCGAGGTGCAACGGCCCGCTGTCATTGCAGATGACCCAGTCCGCCCGCCGCACCAGCGCGGCCAGCGAAGCAAGACTGGTGTTCCCCGTGAGGTTGAGAAACTGCCCCTCGGGAAAATTCTCGCGATACGACAGGATGTTGTTTCCCGCCCAGACGATCCGCCGCCCGCTGCCATCCCGCAACAGAAGGTCGGTCAGCTGGCGGAATCCATTCCAACGTTTCTCCGCCCGCCGGCTGTCCGGAAAAATCAGCACCGGCTTCTGGCCTCCGGTCCCCTCGATAAAGCCAAGATTGAGGTCCGCCGCCTCGCGAAAACGCAGCTCCCCGCGCAACTCGGCCTTTGCGTCCAGCACCGGGCAGAACCCAAGCAGAATGTCGAGCGCATGGCTTTGCTCCCCGTCCGGCGGGAGCGGGACCTTTCGCTTGTAGAAAAGAGTCGCGCCTTCGCGCGCGTCGACGCGCCCGACCTTCAGCCCGGCCCTCGCCAGCCCGGTCATCAAGCCCGTGCGCAGCAGGCCTTGCATGTCGAAAACGTAGTCGAACTGCGTCTGCCTCACCTCGCGCATGAGCTTGAGGAATCCGCGCACACCTTCGCTGCGGTGGAACACATAAACCCGGTCGACAACTTCACACGTGCGGACCATCGGTTCGAAAATATCACGCACAATCCACGAGATCCGGAGCTCCGGCCGCTGCGCCTTGAGGGACGCCGCAACCTGCAGTCCGTGGACGATGTCGCCGAGCGACGATGGTTTGATTATCAGGAGATTGATCATGGGCGGGGCGCCGAAAAGGCTTTTAACCGCGCGACGCATACGTTTCATGGGGTTTTCCAACGAAGGCAAATGCTAATCCGCACTTCCTGCATGAACGTCCCCCGCCGCCGGCCCGCGGCACCCACCCCCGGTGATTGAACTCGCCCTGAGACCCGCAGGTTGGATCCTGGCGCATCTTCCGGAGGCGTTGCCCCGGGGTTTGGCCGCGGGACTTGGCGATTTCGTGTTCTTCTGCCTTCCCCGCCGGCGGCAGATCGTCCTGTCCAACCTGAATCACGCCTTCGAGAACAAGTCTCCGGCCTGGCATCGCGCCATCGGACGCGAGAGCTGCCGGCGCCTGATCGAGACCGCGCTCCTGTCCCTGGCGCTGCCGTATGTCTCCGAGCGCCGGTTGCGCGCGATGTTGCGAGTGGCGCCCTCCCTCGATGCCGCGCTGGCCGCGCATCGGACAGCAGGTGGAGCGGGAGGCACCGGCGCCCCGGACCCGCTGTTGTTCGCCACGGTGCATTTCTGCTGTTGGGAAGCGCAGACCGTCCTTCCACTCATCGCCACGCCGCCCTGCGTCGAGTTCGGCATCATTTTCCGCCCGCTCGACAACGCTGCGGCGGACGCCTGGGTCAAGAAATCCCGTGAACGGTTCGGGATGCGACTGCTCTCGCGGAAGACGGGATTCCACGAGGCGATGAAAATCCTCCAACGGCATGGCTGCGTCGGCCTGCTTTTCGACCAGAACGCCGGAATGCACGGGGCGCTCTGCACCCTGTTTGGACGCGTGTGTTCGACCAGCGAGCTCGCCGGGGTCCTGGCGGAGAAATACAAGGCTCGGCTGTTCACCGTCTATCCCCGCCGCCTCGGATTCTGGCGCGCGGACCTGTGCGCCGATGCGATCGATCATGATGGTTCCGCCACCGGAATGACCCTCGCGCTCAACCGCTGGCTTGAAACGTATCTGAGCAGCAGCGACGACGCCTGCGCGTCCTGGCTGTGGGCGCATGACCGCTGGCGGCATCAGGACGTGCCGGCGCGACGGCTCCGCCTCGAAACCAAGCGGGATCTGCTCGCGGCCGATGTCGCCGCGCGCGGATTCGCCGCCGTGCCGCGAAAGACCCGGCTGTGGATCCGCCTCCCCAACTGGCTGGGCGATGTGGTCATGACGATCCCGTTGCTGCGCGCGATCCGCGCTTCGCGCCCCGACGCGGAAATCACCCTCCTGGCGAAGGCGCCGTTTCTCCCGCTCCTGAAACGGTTCGCTGTCGCCGATCGCGTCCTTCCGCTGCCGGCTCCCGGCCCGGGACGATTTCTGCAGTTCTGGAGACTCAGGCGCGACTACCCGGATTGCTTTCTGACCTTTGCAACGTCATTCCGCGGCGATCTCGAAGCCTGGCTGACCCGCTGCCGCCAACGCTTCGGCCTCGCGCGCCGCGGCCGGCTCCGCCCGCTGCTCACCCATGTCTGGCACGTACCCGGAGACTTCGACGAGGCGCAGAAGCACCAGGTAAGATTATGGGAGCGCTTTCTCCAGGATTTCGGCCTCGCTTCCCCGCCCGACTTCTCCCCGGTCCGACCGGCGACTCCCGGCCCCCACGGCACACCTCCAACGATCGGCTTGATCTGCGGTTCCGAAAACTCTCCGGAGAAACGCTGGCCCGAGGCCCACTGGCAAGCTGTGATCGGCCAGATTGCCGCAGCGCGCCCCGCGGCCCGCTTTCGCTTGTTCGGCACCGCAGCCGATCAGCCGGTCACCGCCCGGATTGCCCGTGGAATGTGTCCGACGGTCGAGGATCTGGCCGGGTGCACCGACCTCGCCGAATTCGCCGACCGCCTGACCGAATGCGATCTTCTCATCGCGAACGACACCGGAGGCATGCACCTCGCAAACGCTCTCGGGGTTCCCGTCCTGGCGTTGTTCGGCCCGACCAACCCGTTGCGCACCGGACCCGTTTTCGATTCGCCGGTGTGTCTGCTCCAGGCGCCGGGCAGCGCACCGTCCGGCGGCGGCGACCTCGCCGCGCTCTCCCCTGCGACCGTGCAGGCCGCGGCCGACCGAATGCTCGCCGGGCGTGGGCAATAATCCGAACATCCGTGCCACTGATCGACGTCAACGACCTTCGAACGTGGTTTTACACCCGTGCTGGCATCATCCGGGCCGTTGACGGCGTCAGCTTCGCCGTGGAACCCGGCGCGACCCTCGGAATTGTGGGCGAGTCGGGCTCAGGAAAGTCGGTCACGGGCTGTTCGCTCATGGGCCTCGTGCCGCAGCCGCCGGGCCGGATCGAGAGCGGGTCGGCCCTATTCGACGGCATCGACCTGCTGCATTGTCCTCCGTCGGCGGCGCGTTCCCTCCGCGGCCGGCGCATCGCGATGATCTTCCAGGACCCGATGACATCGCTCAACCCGTATCTGCGGATTGGCGACCAGCTGATCGAGCCGCTGCTCATCCATGAGACGATTTCGCGAACCGCCGCGCGCGATCGCGGCCTCCGGATGCTGGAGGCGGTGGGCATCTCCGATGCGGCTGCGCGGATGGATCGCTACCCCCACGAATTCTCGGGCGGCATGCGCCAGCGGGTGATGATCGCAATGGCGCTGATCACGCGCCCGGCGCTGCTGATCGCCGACGAACCGACGACCGCGCTCGACGTCACCGTGCAGGCGCAGATCCTCGATCTGATCAAGCGCCTCCAGCGTGAACTCGGCATGGCCGTCATCTTCATCTCCCACGATCTCGCGGTGGTCGCGGGCCTGTGCGACCGCGTGCTCGTGATGTACGCCGGCCGCATCGTGGAGGCCGCCGACGTCCGCACGCTGTTCCACAAACCCAGCCACCCGTACACGCGGGCCCTGCAGCGCTCGATCCCCTCGACCCAGCCGAAGGGCGCGGACCTGTTCACGATTCCGGGCCTGCCGCCCGATCCGTCCCGGCCCGCCGACGGCTGCCCGTTTGCTCCGCGGTGCGAGTTCGCCGTCGACCGCTGCCGGCGCGAAGATCCGCAGCTCCGGGAGATCGCACCCGGCAGCGCCTCGGCCTGCCTGCGCGTACAGGCCGGCGAAATCTAGACCAGGCCATGTCTGCCCCGATTCTCGAGCTCAAGGACGTCAAAACCCATTTCCCCGTCTCCCGCGGCCTGATCGCAAGCCGTTCGGCAGGGACGGTGAAAGCCGTGGATGGCGTGAGCCTCACGCTGCAACGCGGCGAGGTTCTGGGACTGGTCGGTGAATCCGGCTGCGGAAAATCGACGCTGGCGCGGACGATACTCCAACTCGTTCCCGCAACGGGCGGCACGATCGTTCTCGAAGGGCGCAATCTTGCCGCGGCCGGCTCCTCGGAATTGCGATCTGCCCGCCGCACATTGCAGATGGTCTTTCAGGATCCGTATGCGTCGCTGAATCCCCGCATGACCGTCTTCGCAGCGCTCGCCGAACCCATGCTCGTGCATCGCCTCTGCCCAGCCTCCGACGTCGCCGCCCGCGTGGCCGCGTTGGTGCGCCTGGTGGGCCTGGAGCCGCGCTTCATGCAGAAATACCCGCACGAGTTCTCCGGCGGCCAGCGGCAGCGCGTCGCCGTGGCCCGGGCGCTCGCGGTGCAGCCCAAGGTCATCATCGCCGACGAGCCCGTGTCAGCCCTCGATGTTTCGATCCAGGCGCAGATCCTGAACCTCCTGTCCCGGCTGGTGCGCGAAATGTCGCTCAGCATGATCTTCATCGCGCATGACCTTTCGGTGGTGAAACACATCTCCGACCGCGTCGCCGTCATGTATCTCGGCCGGATTGTCGAGCTCGGCCGCGCGGCAGATGTGATCGAACACCCCCGTCATCCGTATTCGCGGGCGCTCGTGAGCGCCATTGCGACGCCCGACCCCGATGCCGAGCGGACACGCCAGCGCATTGTGCTGCCCGGCGACCCGCCGTCGCCGGTCAATCCGCCCGCCGGATGCGCCTTTCATCCGCGTTGCTCATTCGCGCAGGAGCGTTGCCAACTTGCTGCGCCGCCCCTGGAACGTCTGGCAGACGGCCGCGAGGCGGCGTGCATCCGCGTCGGAGAGATTCCTCCGCTCTCCTAGAGTTTCTCGTCCGCCACCGGTTGGTCGCGGCGGGTGTCAGGCAGGCCCGGACAGTTGTGCACGACGAACCCGTCGACGTTCTTCAGAACGATCGTGGACACGCCGGGGGCCGGCGCGGCTTTCACGTGATCGAAGTCCGCGCCAACGACGTCGTCGAGAATCATCGAAGGCCGGAGATCCGCCTTTGCAGTCCGCAATTCGACATGATTCAGGGACAGGTTCTTCACGTGGCGGGCAAACATGCCCCACGACGGGATCGTGCCCATGCGGCCGGGTTCGGGATATGCCGTCTCCTGTTCCTCCACCACACGCATTGCGTCCGCAGCCGTGCCGCCGCCCTGATATTCGATGAGAATGTTGCTGAGGCTCACATCCTCGATGCGACTGCCGGGGACGCCAACGATCAGAATGCCGTGGGCCGCCGAGACGCCGGATGCGACCACCGTGTCGATCTTGATGCGCCGGGCGACGCCCATGGCGGGATTGTCGGGACCGCGCAGCCGGGAGGCGAGGCGGATGTAGATCGGCGCATTCACGATGTCGCGCATCGTGAGATTCGACACCGTCACATCCTCCATCAGCCCGCCATCCACTTCTTCCATCGCCAGGCCGCTGCAATATTCGAAAATGCAGTTTGAGATGGTGATGTTCTTGAAGCCGCCATTGGCTTCCGTGCCGAACTTGATGCGTCCCGTCGGCTGGTTGTGCGCCCGCACCAGACGCTTGTAGGTGCCATCAAGCAGGGTGCCCTCGTCATAGGCGCTCACCTGGCAGTTCGTGATCGTAATATTCTGCGTCGGTCGCTTGTAGCCCAGGCCATAGCTGCTCTTGGGGCAGATGCCGTCGTCGTTCGGCGAATTGACGGTGCAGTTGGAAACGCGGACATTCTGGCAGCAGTCAAAATCGATGCCGTCGCGATTCGTGTCGATCTTGAGGCCGTCGCAGGTCCAGTTGTCGACGCCGGTGGCGAGTACGCCGAAGTGGCCGCCGTGATAGATCGTGAAATCGCGGAGGATGACGTTGCGACAGTTCTTGAGCGCAATGGCCTTGTTGCCAACGCCGGAGGCCAGCGTGTCGAATTTGTTGGGGTAGCCGCGCTGGCCGGCCGGTGAGCCTTCATCGATCTTGGGTTGGGGCGGGCGCGGCGGACGCGGTTCCCCGGGCAGGGGATCCTTCGGCCCGTAGCCGCGGCTGAGTCCCTTGCCGAAAATCCGGCCGGGTCCTGTGATCGAAATGTTCTCCAGCCCCTCGCCCCAGATCAGGCTGTTGTGCCAGTGGCAGTGTCCGAAATCCTGGTATTTGTCCCATGCATTCGGTTCAGGGACGTCATAGCCGCCGGGTTGTCCCTCGGCCGGCGGATCCGCAGCCAGGATCGTGGAGCCATGATCGAGATACAGGCCGACGTTGCTTTTCAGATGAATTGAATAGCTCGCGTAGGTTCCCGCGGGAAAGACGACGGTGCCGCCGCCGGCCGCCGCCGCGGCATCGATCGCGCGGTTGATCGCATCGGTGTCGAGGGTCTTGCCATCGCCGGTTGCGCCGAAGGCACGCACATCGAACGTGCGCGCCGGCTCGGAGAACAAAGCGGAAAGCGGCAGGAGGAACGCCAGACAAGAAACACGGACAGCAGTTGGGATAGGCATGTTGAAAGAGCGGGACAATGGTGGGGATTCAACCCTTGTGGACCGGCGAAACGCGCGGCAAAGTGCGCATCCTTGCCACGCCTATCGAGGAGAAAAGCCCGCAGGGTGCAAGTCCGGAAAGCACAAAGAGGCCCGGGATGAATTTGCCCGGCTCGCGGCTGGGTGAAATCAACGCGTCGCACGGATTCCCACGCCAAACCAATCCCCCTCCCCGCCCTTTCCAATTTGTTCGGCACCCGCAGGATTTCCTCCAGTCTTTCCAGGCAATGAAGATCCATTGGTTCCAGCACGTGCCATTCGAGGGGCTCGGCGCGCTCGAGGGATGGCTGCTCGCGCGCGGACACGCGTTGACGTGCACCCGCTTCCACGCGGGTGACGCACCGCCGCAGTCTCCCGACGGCTTCGACTGGCTCATCGTCATGGGCGGTCCGATGAACGTCTACCAATACCGGGACCACCCCTGGCTTCCGGCCGAGAAACGCATGATCTGCGAAACGATTGCCGCTGGAAAGCGCGTGCTTGGGATCTGCCTTGGCGCCCAGTTGATCGCCGATGCGCTGGGTGGCAAGGTCTACCAGAACGATGAGCGTGAGATCGGCTGGTTTTCCATCCGCGCCGGGCCGGTATGTCCGGTCGGCGCAGGAGCTGGTTGCCCGGGCACCGGAGGGCCGGGCAGCGGCCGCCCTCCTCGACCGCCTTCTGACCGTCCTGGAACAGGGCTGACGTGCAACCGCGCTGATCGCGGCGGACGGTCCGACGGTCGGGCGGGCCTCACGCAAAGCACGCCAAGCCCGCGAATCGAATAATCTCTTCCGTCGGGGTGACGTCTTTCCAGGGCATCGTGCCCGGAAGTGCAACCGATCACCCTGGCCAAGCCGGATTCATTCAAATTGTAGGAAGCGAGCTTGCTCGCGATTCAGAGGTATAATCGCCCGCGAGCGGGCTTCCTACGCCGGTCACCGGACGGGATCATGTTTGCGAGTGAGGACGTGGCAATTTGAATAGTCACGGCCAAGCCGGAACCATTCAGTTGAACCACAGATGAACCGAGCGCGGCTCCGCCGCAATCGGACGTCGGGGCGCGATCTTGTCGCGCCGTGCCGCAGGCCCGGCGAAGGCGGGTCGCGCCCTTCGGATCGATGTTGATCCGGGCATCGCCGGCGCTCCCCGTCGTCGTTAACGATTGGATACGGATGGAAATTCGCTTGACCAGTTTGGTGTACTATGGTTCACCATACACCGATGCTTCCGTTTCGCGTACAGTTCAAGACCGGCGCGCACACCTACGACCAGGTGGTGTATGCCGTCAAAAAGGCGATCATCGCCGGGGCGCTCAAGCCGGGTGACCGGTTTCCGTCGGTTCGCGTCCTCAGCCAGGAACTGCGCATCAATCCCAACACGGCACAGAAGGTGATCGCCGCACTGGCGGAGGAGCGGCTGCTGGTCGTCAACCCGGGCATCGGCACCGTGATCGCCGAGGCCAGCCCTGCAACCCGGGAGCAGCTCCGCCTGTTGCTGGGCGAGGAGGTGGAGCGGGTCGTCGTCGAGGCGCGGAAGCTGCACCTCAACTGCGACGAACTTTTGGATGCCATCCGCCAGCACTGGAACCGCCTGTAGCAAGGACCAACGCAATGAACTCCGCCATCGCAACCCAAGACCTGACGCGCCGCTTCGGCAGAACCACCGCGGTCGACGGCCTTACGCTTTCCGTTCCGGAAGGGAGCATCTACGCGTTCCTGGGACCGAACGGTGCCGGCAAGACGACGACCATCAAGATGCTGTTGAACATCCTCCAACCGACCGCCGGCTCGGCCACCATCCTGGGTGTTGCCACGACACGGCTCAGCCCGGCCGAGTTCACCCAGGTCGGCTATGTCTCGGAGAACCAGCAGATGCCCGAGTGGATGACGGTGCAGCAGTTGATCGACTACTGCCGTCCCATGTATCCGAAGTGGGACTCCGCGTTTTGCACCCGGCTTCTCCAGCAGTTCGACCTGCCGCCCGACCGGAAGCTGAAAAGCCTCTCGCGCGGGATGAAGATGAAGGCGGCGCTCCTGACCTCGCTCGCCTACCGCCCCCGCCTGCTCGTGCTCGACGAGCCGTTCACCGGACTCGATCCCCTGGTCCGGGATGAGGTGATCCGCGGGATGCTGGAGCTGACCGAGCAGGAGAACTGGACGGTCTTCATCTCGTCACACGACATCGATGAGGTCGAGCGCCTCGCCGACTGGGTCGGTGTGATCAACGCCGGGAAAATCCAGCTCGCCGAGTCCGCCGCCAGCCTGCAGTCGCGATTCCGGCGCGTCGAGTGCGTCGTGGACGCCGCCGCCGGCCTGCCCGCGTCGGCGCCGAAATCATGGCTCGTACCGGAAGTCACGCCGCACCGCGTCTGCATTGTGGAGAGCGAATTCGCGCCACAGGCCAGCGAGGCCCGGTTCATGGAATTCTTTCCGCACGCCACGGACCTCACGGTAAGCGAAATGTCACTACGGGAGATCTTTCTCGCGCTCGCCCGAACGTTTCGAATGAAGCCCTAGCCGGATCCGGCAACGCCCATGACCCTACATCTCTTCAAAAAGGACCTCCGACATGAGCGCGTCCTGCTCCTCGTCTGGCTGTTTCTTGTCGCGCTGCAATGTTCGCTCATCGGATCGAGCGCACGGCCCGGCGACCGTGTGCTGCAGGGGCTCTTCGAGACCGTCTCCGTGGTCGTGCCCCTGTTTCAATTGCTGCTGCTGATGGTGATCGTCCCGCTGCTGGTGCAGGAGGAGCCGCTTGTCGGCACCACGGCCTTCTGGTTCACGCGTCCCCTTCTGCGCTCCAGCGTCATGCGTGCAAAGGCGCTGTTTGCGGCGATGCTGATCCTCCTGCCGCTGTTGGCCGAGCTCGCCATGCTCGCGGCCCACGGAGTCACGCTGCGCGACATCGGTCTGGCCATCCCGGAAATCATCCTCAGCCGTCTTTCGTTCATCATCGTCCTGGCCATGCTCGCCGTCATGACGCCCAGCATCGGCCGTTTCGCGATCGCCGGAATCATCCTGCTGGTGGCTTCGACCTTGCTGAACATGGCCATCTATGTGCTTCCGCTGCTGCTCCACCCCGAGGCCGCAATGGCCGCCGCGAGGAATTTCACACTGCTCAAGAGCCGTGGCCTGGCCGAGGACGTGCTGATCGTGTTCGGTGGCGGTGCGATCATCGTTCATCAGTACCTGACGCGCAAGACCGCCAGGTCGCTTGCCATCGCCGGCGGGGTCGCTGTCGGGGTGGCTGCAATCATGGTTTTTTGGTCATGGGATTTTCTCGCCCCGCTGCCGTTGCCCGACTTCGGGCAGAAGGCCGACCTTGCAGCAATCAAGATTTCACTGAAGGGCACGAATTCGCAGGAGATCAGTCCGCTCCGGGGAGTGGGCGAACCGCAGAAGAACCTGAATGGAACCATCGAAATCATTGGATTGCCCGACGGCGTTGTGGCAACGCCGACTATGGTTCATCCCCAGCTGAGCCTGCCGGACGGAAACAGAGTCCCGACCCAGGATCCGACTTCGTATCTTGCGTTCATGATGCGTCCGGTGCGCATCGAGGCCGTCGAATACGCCCTTGGCGGAGTCCCGATCGTCAATCCCGGTTTCCGTCAGGATCTCATGACAAGCCTGCTCCGGATGGACGCCAACGTGTTCCGTCAATACGTCGGCCAGCCGCTCAAGCTGACTGCAGACATCGGTCTCATCGCATCCAGATACATCGTGGTCGGGGAAATGCCCCTTTTGCGTGGTGCGCGTTACGACCACGGCTCGGAACATGCCGTCATCACCGATGTTTTGCGGCAGGGCAACGGGGTCGAAGTCGTGATGCAGGATCGCAGGATGCACCTGCTGTTCGACCGAAGCGCCGCGGCCACTCCCTCCACGGCGTTCTCGATCCAGAATCAACACAACGAGGTCGATTTGCTGGTCAACAGAAGGCGCAACGAGGCCGTTCTGGCCAAGCGCAACATCGGGGTCGACTTTGGGCTTATGTTTTCCTTCTCCGGAGGCGCCAACCGGCTTGTGCAGCAGACGCTCCGGTTCTCGTTCGGGAGCGAGCAATTCAACCTCACCCCAGACTTGAACGAGGCGTGGCTCGCCGATGCCAGATTTGTACGCCTTCAACTGATACCCGTCGGAGAATTCTCGAAACAGCTCATCGTCGAGAAGTTCAAGCTCGACGGGCGCAACGCCCCCGGCGCGCCACCGGTGCCGCTGCCGCAAGTCGCTGCCGACAATTCCTCGTTCGCCCACATCACCCTGCCGAAAGATCCGACCAGGGCCCAGGTCAAGGACTACGTGCATGCGGTTCTGATCGCCTCCCAGCGGAGGAGCGGCTTTCAGAGGGATGATCCTCAAATCGGCATGCTTCTCAAGGTCGGGGCGAACAACATCGATGTGCTTTTCGAAGAGGACAATCTATTCGACGGTGAATCGGCCGACCGGAGAGTCACGATGTATCTCGAAATGGCGATCCAGCAGCTGGCGCGCCCGGAAGACAAGGAGCTGGTGCTTCGGGCCCTCCCGGAGCATCACGGACTTGTCACCCTAGTGACCAAGTATTTCTGGCAGGCCGATGCCCATGACACGCTGGTCGGCGTCCTCAAGGACGAGCGCCAGAACTATCTGCCTCGCGCCTGGATTCAGGCAGTGGCCTCCTTCGTGGAACCAGCGACCTATCCCGACCTGAAAGCCTACCTCGTGCGCTGCACCAACAAGCAGGAAACCTTCAATGCAATACGGAAGCTTCCCGGAATCGATCTGAAGGAAACGGTGGATGCCGCCTGGAAGAAGGCGCGTTACGCGCCAACCACGTACCAGGTGCTTGATGGCTGCGCCATGGCCGCCTCCTTCGGGTACCTCGATGCGTTGGACGCACTCGTGAAGATTCTGAAACAGGACGACAATGACATGGATCGCCGGAGGGCGGCAACGTCGCTCAAGCGATACACGCCGGCAACCGGCGACTACGACGCCCTTGTCGCCTGGTTTGAGGCGCATCGAGAGGAGCTCGTCTTCGATTCCAAGCAGGTGCGGTTTCTGCCGCGGCCGTCCCCCGAGCCCGCCACTCCCGCGGCGCAGCCCGCCCCCGGCACGTTGTCACCGCAAGCGCAGGGCGCAGCGCCGGCGGCCGCTCCGAAGCCGTGAACGGGCGCCTCAGGGCTGTCTCCGAAATGCGCGGTGGCGACGGCCTCCGCCTCTTTTGAATCCGCGATCCCCGCGAATTCGCCGTCCGGCATCCACCACGCCAGCCGGGGCAATGACGCTTGCAGTGGGAAACGGGCGCCGGTTTGATTGGCCCCGGCCAACTGTGGTCATCCTGCCCCCCATGAACTTCATCAAGCTGCTTCTCACCAGCGTTCTTGGATTTCTGTTTCCCACGCTCCTCCTGCTGATCAGCGTGGCCTTCCTGCTGGACCACACGGTGCTCAACCGCGAATTCGCGCTCGCCGAGCTCGAACGGTCCAACGCCGTCGGAATTGTCAGGGAGGTGCTCATGGAGCGACTCCCCGAGGACGCGCGGCCCTACTCACCCGCCATTGCCAGCTCGATCGATGAACTCCGCCCGTGGTTTCTTCAGGAGGCGCGCAACGGCATCAACACTGGCTACGACTTTCTGCTCGGACAGAGCGAGTCCCTCCAGTTCACGATCGAGACCGAACCGCTTCGGGAGAGCCTGTCCCGGCACCTCAGCGAGCATATCCGGGCCAATCCCCCGGCGGAATTCCACGATCTTTCCCCGGCAGACCAGGCCCGCGCTCTGGCCGATCTCGATCAGGAGATCAAGGCGAACCTGCGATTCAAACCAGTCTACCGCTTCGACCTCGATTCGATTCCGGCGGATGCGCGCACCAAGCTCCTGCGTGTCCGCGAAGCCCTCGGCCATTTCCGATTCTACGACAACCTCGCGATCGCGCTGGCGATCGTGTGCGCACTCGGCCTGGTGCTTCTGCGGCGTTCGTCCGCGGGCGTCGGCTTCGTGCTCCTGTTCTTCGGGGCCGGAGAGTTCGGCGCGTGCCTCCTCGCGCAAAAGATCGTCTCGTCCATCCCACCCAACCCCGAGATTCCCCGGGAGCTCCTCGCCTATCTGCCGCAGTTTGTCGCGCACCTGATGGAACCGCTGCGGCTGTTCGGCATCTGCGCGGGGGCCGCCGGCCTGCTGTTGATCTTCATCGCATTCGCGATGTACGTGATCCGGAAGTTCGGTGCGAAAGAGCCGGCGGCCTGACCGGCCCGAAGCCGCTGCCTCCCGGGGTCCTCCGGGAGCTTGTCGAAGCCCGGCGGTTTTCTCTCTCTTTCTCCGGGCAACCGCGCCATCGTGCGGCATGGACAAACGCCTGTTCACCGAACTGGGACTGTCGCCCGAGATCCTCAAGGCCGTCGACAAGATGGGCTTCGAGGAGGCTGCACCCATCCAAAGCGCCGTCATTCCGGTCGCACTCGCCGGCCGCGACATCGTCGGCCAGTCGGCCACCGGCTCCGGCAAGACCTGCGCGTACGCCATCCCGGCCATCGAGAAGACCGATGCCGCACTCAGAAAAGTCCAGGCGCTGATCCTTTGCCCGACACGCGAGCTTGCGGTCCAGGTGACCGAGGAGTTTGCGAAGCTGGCGTTCTTCAAGCGCGGCGTCCAGGCGACCCCGATCTACGGCGGTCAGTCCTACGAGCGCCAGTTCCGCGCCCTTGCGTCGGGTGCGCAGATCGTCATCGGCACCCCGGGCCGGGTCCTCGACCACCTCGACCGCGGGACGCTGAAGCTCGACGCCCTGAAGATTCTCATCCTCGACGAGGTCGACCGCATGCTCGACATGGGATTCCGCGACGACATCGAGCGCGTGGTGCAGGTTGCGCCGCCGGGCCGGCAGCTTCTCTTTTTCTCGGCGACGATCCCGCCGCCGATCCGCGCGCTGATCAAGCGCTACAGCAACGACCCCGCGTCCGTGAAGATCGAGGCGCATGCGCAGAACGCCCCGCAGGTCGACCAGGTCTATTTCGAGGTCGACCGCCGGTCCAAGCTCGAGGCCCTCACCCGGTTGATCGACGTCAACGATTTCCGCTACGGCCTCGTCTTCTGCAGCACGAAGCTGATGGTCGATGACCTCGACGAGCACCTGCATGCCCGCGGCTATGCATCCGACCGCATCCACGGCGACATCCCGCAGGCCCAGCGCAACCGCGTCATGGAAAAATTCCGGCGGCGCGAGTTCGAGTTCCTCATCGCGACCGACGTGGCCGCCCGCGGGCTGGACCTCGACGACCTTGAAGTCGTCTTCAACTTCGACCTGCCCAACGACGCCGAGGACTACACCCACCGCATCGGCCGCACCGGGCGCGCCGGCCGCTCGGGCCGCGCCATCACCTTCGTCTCGGGCCAGGAGGTCTACAAGCTGCAGTACATGATCCGATACGGGAAACTGAAGATGCGGCGCGAGCGCATCCCCTCGCTCGACCAGGTCGAGGAGGCGCGGGACAGCGTATTCTTCGAGAAACTACGGACCACGCTCGACGCGGGAGATTTCCGCCGCCACGACCGCATGATCGACCGCCTGATCGAGCAGGGCTACCAGACCACGGACATCTCCTCGGCCCTCATCCACCTCTTGCGCGGACCCGAGCCGGCCGCCCCGGCGCGCGCGGCAAAGTCCGCAGGCGCCCTTCCGCCCCCGCCGCCGCGGCAGCAGCCGGCACCGGCGCCGAAGCCGCTTGTCGGCGCGCCGGAGCCCGCAGCGGAAGAGCCGCCGCCTCCACGGCCGCACCGCGAGTCGCGGGCCAAGGTTCCCGCCGGCGGACTGCGGAAGCCGCGAACGGGCCGGGAACCGGGCTTTGTTCCGATCGCGTTCAACGTCGGCCACGCCCAGTTCGTGACTCCAGCCGACATCGTCGGCAAGATCGCCGGCGTCACGCGCCTGCCGGCCGATGCCGTCGGTGCAATCGACATCTTCGAGGCCGAAACGCATGTCGACGTGGCGGAGGATTCCGTCGAGCTCGTCCTCGCGAAACTCACCGGGATCCGGATCCGGGAGGTCCGCCTGAAGCCGTGGCGGGTTGAACCGCAGCCCGCCGATTGAAGCGATCGTCCGCCAGCACGAAGCGCCAGGGCCTCCTCGACGTCTCCAGTGGACCGGACCAGGAACTTGCCAAGCAGGCTCCTCGCAACGGCAACTGTCTTTTCAGACTGGAACGCTTTCGCTTTAACAATGCGCGGCATCGGTTCTAAATCGAAGCGTTGTCTACCGGCTCGCCCTGTGAACGCAACAATCACCCATCTGCGATGAATCCGCACATCCACACGCTCACGGGAAACCTCCTCTGGGAAATGACGCTGGACTTTCCCTCCTGGGAGGCGGGGCGGACGCAGCGGGCGCAGACCGAGGCCTTTCAGGCCGGCGGAAAGGGCGTCAATGTCGCCCGGATGCTTGCGCGGCTCGGAGTCCCCGCAACGGCGCTGTTTTTTCCGGGCGGAACGACCGGCGCCGAATGTGAGAACTGGGTCAAGGCGAAGGGAATCGCCTGCCAGACGTTTGCCGTGCCGGAGGCAACCCGCATGGGTCTGGTCGTGCGCTCGCAAAACCAGCCGGAAACCACGTTCCTTGGGCCCGACGTTCCGATCGGGGCGGCGGCGGCGGAAGCGTGCGCCGATTATCTCGATCATTGCCCCGAGGGCGATGTGCTCGCGATCTGCGGCAGCCTTCCCGGGTGGACGTCCGAAGCCTGCGAGCCGTTGCGCACCGCGGTCGACCGCTGGCTGAGGCGCGGACCGGTCGTGGTGGACACCTATGGTCCGCCGCTGGCGTGGCTGATCGAACATCCGGTCGCCTGGGTGAAGATCAACCGGGCCGAATTCGACGGGTTGTTCGGAGAGCAGGAACGCGACCAGCCTCTTTTCAATCGTCTGCGCCTGGCCATCGAGCGGTGGGCGCCGCACGCCTGGATCATCACCGACGGGCCGCGACCGTTGTGGTTTGCGGAACGGGACGCGCCACCGGCGAGCCTCACACCGCCCCAGGTGGCCGAGATTTCCTCCACCGGATCCGGCGACGTTCTGCACGCGTGCCTGATCTGTTCGATCTTCCACGACAAGTTGACCCTCACCGACGCCCTGCGGCGTGCGCTGCCGTACGCAGCCGCCAACGCCGCGCATGGCGCCGTGGCCGACTTTCCGTTGAAAAACCTGCCTGATCTCGGGACCTTTGCGTAAGTTCCTCCGATTTCCGGGATCGCCGGCCCAAGCCTTCCGTTTCCGGGGAACATTCGACCTGGCCGGAGCCCGGCTCCTCCGATGCGAGGGACCGCCAACTTAATCCTTGCATTGGCCACTGCGAAACCTCTTATTTCGCGGCTTCCATTTATGAAAGCCACCATCAAGACCCAGGGCCAGCAGTTCTCCGTGTCCGAGGGCGACATCCTGATCGTCAACCGCTATCCAAAGACGGAGGCGGGCGCGACGATTGAAATCAAGGAGATCCTCTCCACGGGTGAAGGCGAGTCGTTCAAGGTCGGCGCACCCTTTTTGCCCGAAGCCAGCGTCACTGCAAAGATCCTTGAGAACAAACGGGGAGAAAAAGTCATCATCTTCAAGAAGAAGAAGCGCAAGGGTTACGAAAAGAAGCGCGGGCACCGCCAGGAACTGTCGGTAATCAAGATCGAGTCCATCAGGGCTTAAGGAGAATTTCGCCATGGCACATAAGAAAGGCCAGTCCACAGCAAGCAACGGGCGCTCGAGTCATTCGAAGCGGCTCGGCATCAAGAAATTCGGAAATCAATCCGTCATTTCCGGGAACATCATCGTCCGCCAGCGCGGCACGAAGATTCATCCGGGCAAGAATATCGGCATGGGGCGCGATTTCACCCTGTTCGCCCTCAAGGACGGCGTCGTGAAGTTCGACAAGGTCCACCGCCGCGTGAGCGTCGAGACTTTGGGCGTCTGATCGCCGCCAGGCATCGCAGTCAGTTTCACGCGCAGCCCGCCGGCTGCGCGTTTTTTTTGACCGATGGAGCGTCCGGCGCAATCCATGGAGGGGAACCGAGGCACCGCGTTGGCAGCATGCCTCGCCGGAACTCAAGCGAAGGCGAGCGGACCGCGCGTCCGACAGGCTCCTGGCTCACTTCGCGACCGGATAGCTGCCGAGCCACTTCACCATCGGACAAAACCGGTTGAGCTGCCGGATCGCCTCCTGCATCGCCGGATCGTCGTAGTGACCGGTCACATCGATGAAGAAGAAATAGTCCCACGGCCGCTTCTTGCTCGGACGCGATTCGATCTTGGAGAGATTGATGCCGCGTTTCGCGAGCGGCAGGAGCATCTTGAGCAACGAACCGGGATGCGCCGCGGCGGCGTCGCCCAGTGAAATAAGGAAGCTGGTCATGTCCCGGCCGCCGCCGGCGGAGCCCGACGCCTGCTTGCCGACCACGAAGAACCGGGTCGTGTTGTCCTGCTTGTCCTGGATGTTCGGCGCCACCACCGGCATCCCATAGAACTCCGCCGCGATCGGACTGGCCACCGCGGCAACGCCGGGCGTCTTTTGTGCAATCTGCACGGCGCTGGAAGTGCTCGCCGACGCGACGATCTGCGCATGCGGCAGATACCGCTGAAGCCACATGCGGCACTGCGCAAGGGCCTGGTCCTTGGAGTAGACCTTCTCGATCCTTTCCAGCGGCGAGCTGGAGATCAGCGCGTGGGTGATCTCGAGATAAATCTGGGCGACCACCTTGAGGTCCGAGTCGACGAACTGGTCCAACGCGTCGCGCACCGAGCCCTCCGTCGAATTCTCAATCGGAATCACACCGTAGTCGGCCTCGCCCTTTTCGACCGCCGTGAAGATGTCCGCGATCGTGGCCATGCCGTGGTAGTCGACGCTGGCGCCGAATTTCTTGATCGCGGCCTGGTGGGTGTTGGTCGCCTCGGGTCCGAGATAGGCGACAAGAAGCGGTTTCTCGAGCGCAATGGCGGCGGACATCACCTCGCGATAGATCGCGCGCAATGCCGCGTCCTTCATCGGTCCCTGGTTCTGGCCGCACACCTTGCGCAGAACGCGGTCCTCGCGCTCCGCCACATAGATCCGGCCGTCCTTGCTGCGCTTGAGCCGGCCGATATCCGCTGCCAGGGCCAGGCGTTGATTGAGCAGCGCCACGAGGCGCGTATCGAGCCGGTCGATCTTCTGACGGAGGGAGTCGATGTCCATGACGCTTCAGGTTGAGCTGGTCGTGCCTTCCGCAGAAGTGGCCGCGGGTTCAGGTTCGGGCTGCGGCGGGACGGTTTCGGTCCCCCCCGCCGGGACCGGCGCCGGGTCGGCGGCAGGCGTTTGCGCCGCAGCGGCATTCGCCCGAACGGCGTCCTCGAGCGAAAGCTGGCGCCCACCATCCTCCTCCAGACCCATCTCGCGGTCCGAAAGCCGGTGCCCGCCCATCGCAGTCTCCAGCCACTGGTCGATCTGGCGGTGCGACAGCACGTCGGACGCCGGCAGCTCGTCCAGCGACTTCGCCCCGACGAACTCCAGGAACGCTTCCGTCGTCCCATACTGGATCGGCCGTCCGGGGAGGTCCGCACGACCGACGATGTAGATGAGTTCGCGCTCCAGAAGCCGGTTGATTCCGGCCTCCGCCGACACGCCGCGGATATGCTCGATCTCGGCCCGCGTCACGGGCTGCCGGTACGCGATGACGGCCAGCGTCTCCAGGGCCGACTGGCTCAGCTTCACCGGAGGCGGTTCGTTGCGCAACGCACGGACCCAGCGGGCGAAGCGCGGGGCGGTCACCAGCCGGTATCCCTGGGCGGTCTCGACCAGCAGAAAGACGTCGTCGGCCGCGCGCAGCTCAAGGGTGATCGCGTCCATCGCCTCGCGGATCTGCGCCGCGGTCACGAGCACCGGAACGTCCCTGTACAATTCCTCGTCAACCGGCGGTTCCAGCAGAATCTCCACCGGGGGATCGGCGGGAGGCGGCGCGGGCTGCGCCACGGAGGGATCTGCCGCGGATAGGGGCGGCTGCTCCGCGCTCGGTGCTCCGGGCGCAACGCCGGCCAGCAGCGGATCCTGTTCGTGAAAACGCGTGAACGCGTCCTGGATTTCCTTGATCGAAAGCGGCTGGCTGGATGAAAACAGCAACGCCTTCAGGACTCGGTTGAGATTGAACGCCATGCCAGAGGGGAAAGTCCCGTTTGTTTGCGGCCAAGCCGCTTCCGAGGCAACCACGAAAACAAGAGCCCAGCCCGCCTATTTCACAGTCCGGGTCGTCGTCACAATCATTCGTCCGCTCTCGATTGAAGCGTCAGCAGGGGTCGCAGGATATGCGGGCTAATCCTTCAGCTCCGCGACGACCAGAATCTCGGTCGTGGAGTTGCGCGGCAATCCGGCCACCGCAACCGCCGCGCGGGCGTGGCGCCCCGCCTCCCCGAACACCTTCACGAGAAGATCCGACGCACCGTTGACGACCGCCGGGCTGTCCTCGAATCCGCCGACGGCGTTCACAAACCCGCTCACAAACACGATCCGCCGGACCGCATCGAGGCTGCCCGTCGCGGCCTTGATGTTCGCGAGCGTATTGAGCGCGCAGATACGCGCCGACTCGTAGCCGGTCCGCACGGTCTGCTCGCGCCCGACCTGCCCGGTGTGCGTCATTGCGCCGTCGAGCGACGCGATGGTGCCCGCGCAATAGAGGAGGTTTCCGGACCGCACCGTCGGCACATAGCTGCCTGCGGCGGCCGGGGGCGGCGGGAGCGTGAGGCCGAGTTCCTCCAGCCTGGTGTCGATGCTCATGGCGGAACGTTACCCCGGACCGAGGGTTGAGTTCAAGCGCCGGGACGCCTGCAACCGCAATAAATGTGTCAATGAAGGCACGATCCGGAGTGATCGGTAACACTTAGTCCAGAGTGATAGGTTACACTCTTGGGCATCATGCCCTGGAAGAAAGTAACCTCGATGGATGCAATCACTCGGTTCGTCATGCAGGCCCAAAGCGACC